>Ga0172363_10001133_pt1 | contig 21279 bp, 14 predicted proteins | sample LakKivs2_kivu2a2_FD_114541 | JGI IMG/M metagenome (GOLD analysis project Ga0172363, IMG submission 114541) | Sediment microbial communities from Lake Kivu, Rwanda - Sediment s2_kivu2a2 | ecosystem: Environmental > Aquatic > Freshwater > Lake > Sediment | place: Rwanda: Western Province, Lake... | reverse complement strand
CTTCGACAGGCTCGGGGCACCGCCCCGCCTGGTCACCCAGACCAGACCCATGCTGGCGACGAGGAGGCCGACGCCCGGCAGCAGGCCGCTCTGCAGGAGCGGGGTGCCGTGGGTCGGGGTCCCCTCCAATGCCGCCACCCGCGCTCCCAGGATGTACTCATCCGCGTCGTCTATCTGCGCCTGCTGGGCTGCGTTTTCCTGTCGGAGGGCCGTCACCTGCTCTCGCAAGGCCACATTCTCGGCTTCCAGGGCCTGAGAGTGTTCGTACAACGCCTGGATGGCGGCCAGGGCCACGCCACCGGTGTCCAGCGGGGCGAGGTGGCGCTCGTCCTGGCCCAGGCCAAACGTGGCGTAAAAGTCCTGCGCCACCGGCCCCATGTGGCGGATGGACGGCCCCTCGGCCTGGTAGTTCCAGGTGGTGATGGGGAGGTCTGTCAGGCGGGCCAGCACCTCCTGCCCATCCACCGGGGCAAAGTTCTCCTTGAGATCACGGTCGGAGGAGTCGGTCCAGGCACCGCCGAGGGTCAGGCGGGCCCCGCTGGAAGTGTCGATGAGATTTGTCCCGTCATCATAGATCTCAACCCATTCATCGTTGTTCACGTCAAAGCGAGCGCCTCCATTGGCCCGCACGCGGAACTGATCGTAGCGCTGTGAAGCGAAGTCGGCGTCCGTGGAGTCTGCCCAGACGAAGGAGCCGTGGTGGTTGGCCTTGGCTCGCCGGCCGGCGGCGAAGCTATAATCACCCCCGGCGGCGTTGTTTCCTCCCCCCGGCACCGTGGCGCCGTCGGCACTCGCGGTGTTCCCGTGACCCCCGCCGACGCTGGCGCTGCCGCCGCTGGCGGTGTTGTTGAGACCCCCGCCGACGACAGCACAGTCGGCGCTGGCGGTGTTCTGGTAACCGCCGCCGATGGTGGCGCTGCCGCCGCTGGCATTGTGGCTGTAACCCCCGCCGATGGTAGCGAACCCGCCGCTGGCTCTGTTGAGGTAACCCCCGCCGATGGCGTCGTCCTCGCCGCTGGCGATGTTGAACGCGCCCCCGGCGACGGTGGTCCAGTCGCCAGTGGCTCCGTTCCACACGCCCCCGCCAACAGTGCTGCGGAGGCCGCTGGCGTAGTTCCCGAAACCCCCGCCGACGGTGGCCTGGTGGTGACTGGCGACGTTGTCGTAACCCCCGCCGACAGTGGCCTGGGGCTGGCTGGCGACGTTGCCGTACCCCCCGCCGACAGTGGCGAAGGGCGCGTCTGAGGTCCCGCCAGCGTTGTCGCCGGCCCGGTTGCCGTATCCACCCCCCACCGTGCCGTAATCGTCGGTCACGCGGTTGGTGGAAGTGCTTACACCCCCGCCGCCGATGGTACCGCCCACCACGCCTGCCGTGACACTGTTGCCGTTGTAGCCGCCGATCAGGTTGGGGCTGGTGCTGTTCTGTTGCGTCCACATCTATGACCAGTTCACTCCCTTCCCCCGCACCCCGGGCGACTTGCATCGCATTGCGCGGTTTAGGATGAACGGATCGCAGATGCGCTTGTTAGGTGGCGTTGACCAGATTACTCTCAGTCTTTCTGTGCGAGGCTGCCAACCATGACATGACTAATCCGGTCGCAATTGCATACACAAGGGCTACCAGAATGATGGAAATTATCCCGGATTGATAGATCAGGTTTGAAGCTAAAACCAGACCGGTTCCTAGCCCGAGTCCGACCGCACTGCTCAACGGCCACACCAATGGCTTGGTAAAGTGACCCCGCAGGAATAACCATTGAGCCAATCCAACGAGTAAGCTGATGGTCGTGCAGACTGCCGTCAATGAAAGAACAGACTCATCATCAAGAAATCCCCAGAAAATTCCGGCAAGTATTGGGCCAACCACCAATCCCAAGAGCAGACCAGCGGAAATAGTGAGAACCCATAAAATTGAGATCGGGGCAACACGTCGAAGCGCTATCCATTGAGCAAAACCGATCGGGAGGCCGATGCTCAGAGATGACACCAGCCTTCCAGGAATGGATGTCAGAAACGGGATGAGACTTAACGCACCGATGGCTGCAACGCCCAGCAAATTCGCAACGATCCAGCCGAGAATCACTCCCCCTACTTCATAAAGCTTCCGTGCCATTGGGCACCTCCCTTTCATTTTCCTTCATTGAGCGCATGGTCCACAAACCATCAACGCCACCTAACAGTTGGCATGAGCCGCCAGCCGGGTTTACCGCAGAGCCCTGGCCAGAAAACGCCCTACATAACCACATAGCCTTCGTTTTGCGCCGCGAATAGGCTGGATGTTCACCACAGCTTACACCGAAATCATCAAAACATCAACTCCGACCGCCCCCGGTGCCGGGGCGTGAGCATCACCCTATGGCGTGAGATCAGGCTCCATTTCTATTTTTCCCCAAGCCTCGTACACCTCGGGGGAATCACGATAAAGAATATCCCAACGCCCCTCGATTGTCTCGGGTCTGCTTCATGTCATGATACACTCATCCTAATACATCTGGATGCCACTGTTGGGCAGCGACCTCTCACGGCGACTTTCACCATCGCAAGAAGGCTGAAGAAGTCGGTCCGGAGGTGAATTCATCCGCCCCAATGTCGCAGGTAGCGCCGTGAGGTCGGCGGTCTGTGTCGATATCATCGGTCGGCGCACCAGTACAGGTCCCTGCGTCGACTGCCGGGCTGCTGGAGGGCAAATGTCCATTCGCGGTGAGTTGGGGATTTGAGGTCAGGACCCCAGAACGACGACACCTAACCCCCACTCCTAGCCAGCATCTCTCAATCCTCATAGACAGATGAGATTTCCATTCCTGCTGTCTGGTGAGATTGAATCTGCAAGAGTTCCACTGGCGCTCCATCATCGATGATAAAGGCCACCGTTACTCCGATGGAGGGGCTATTGGGTTCTATCAGTACTTGTTTGCCAATTAGCGCCTGCGGTAAATCATCTACTTCAAAAGCAACGTGCGGGATTGTCTTTACAAGTTCTGGGAGAGGGCTATCCTGTTCAAATCGCATCCACTGAATCCTGTATGGGCTGGTCTCATATCCAGAAACATACATTTTGAACTGTGGAAGATAGGTCTCCCCTTTGTGTTTGACGGTCGTCGGAATTCCTAAATGATGGTACTTCATTGACTGCTGTTCCTTGGTTAGGGATAGACTCTCGACTCTCCGACTGGCGGCATCTGGACTCTCTCGTAGGTCGAAGTGTCTTCATCCCACAAGAGCCACACATACCGGTCATCTTCCAGGGGATGGGCAAACGTGAAGGTAGCCTGGGCAATCCGCCCATCGCCGGTCATGTCGGTGACCTCCACCGCCACCTCACTCAAGGCGACCACCTGTCCGACCTGCATGGGGTTCCGGGGGTTGTAGAAATTCTCGTCGAGCGCCCGGTATACGTTCTCCAGATGGACGTGAGTCACCATGCCGGTGGCGTCGTCCACGATAGGACCGGGCAGCGGCGTGTACCCGCCCTCCGGCGTCACGACGATCGTCCGGGCGTCCGCGCGCTCGATGTGTACGGGCGTGAATCCGGACGAGAGGAAGTTGATCGAAGCGGGAAAAGGCTCGTCGGTGAACATCCGCTGGAACATGCCAGGGATGTAGATCATCGTGCCGGGCGGGTTGATCACGTACAGATGCTGCTGAGACAGCTCCGGATCGCTCCCAAAATCGGCCACCTGGGCCTGACCCTCCGCCATCGTGCGCGTGGAGGCCGGGTTTGAAATCACCACAATGGGGGAAACGATGAGATACAGCATCAAGAGGAGGGGCGTGGCCATCCTCAGCAAGATGCGCTGGAAAGTGGTCAGCGGCCCCGTCTTCCTGGCAGTGGCAACGTCTACAAAAAGCTGCCCAGCCAACCCCATCACGCCAAGGCTGACAAGCCCAAGATTGCGATTTTGGGGTATGCCCGAAGCGAGCGGGATCACCGCCGCTAGCAGCCCGATGACCCAAAAGGCCGACGCTCGATGGGTCTTCAAGATGGGATAGGTAGCCAATGCCAACAACCCGAGAGGAATCAAGCAGACCACGGCAAGAACTCCTGCTGCCTGCGGCGAGAAGGCGAGGAGCGCCTCGACCACCGGCAGCCCAACGGCGCTGAATAAGAGCACTGGGTAGCGCGTGAGCAACTGCGTGATGAAATCCACCGGGTTCAGGATTGGGTCAATGTAGAGCAGAGTCCCCGTGGCCCCATAGCCCAACCCTGTATAAGCCAATCGCCAGACCACCGTAATCAGGACAAATGGGACGATCCGTTTGACCCTGCCCGGCCATTTGTCGCGGTCCAGTACCAGCAGATAGGCGAAGAGATAGGCGAAGGTGACCAGCCCCATTTCGGAGGCAAGCAGGGCCAGCACGTATACGCCACACGCCCCGGCGATGTAAGGCCATTTCCGCTTCGACACCCCCTGATGGTACAGCCACACACACAGCACGCTGAAGACCATGGCAACCACGGCGTGCCGGTTGCTGATCCAGCCCGCCGGGCCGGTGAACACGTCGTCCACAGCGAGCAGCAGGATGCTGATCCCGGCCACGACGGCGCTGCCGGACACGCTTCGATACAACCGGTAGGCCAGAAGGATCAACAGGCCGAACCACAACAGGCTGTGCAGGTGCATCAGGAGAGGGGTGTCCGGCCACAGACTGTAGTCCAGGGCCAGCGTCAGCGAGGAGAGTGGCCGGAAGAAATTGGTCTTGATCTCCTCGGAGGCCCACCACGGGGCAAACCCCACGTCTTGCCCAATGCGAAATGTTGTTGAATCCGACGAAAAGCCATACAAGTTCAGGGGGCCACTCTGCAGGACCTCTTTCGGCATATTGACTTTCTCGCGGGCATCGGGGGAGAATTGAATACGGAAACCATAATCATCTTGAAAGAAGCCCGCGAACAGGAAGGGGGCATATAGGAGGCTGGCAACGATCAAGATAATGATGATCCAGTACCGTGAGGCTATGATGGGGCGAGCCACCTGCCCGATGCGATGGTAGAGTGGAAATGAATACGAGTCTTTTGCTTCCATGGTGCTTGTAACATCTGATCCTTGAACAATCATCCAAAAATTGAAGAACCTGATGACCGCCCAACGAATAGGATTCATGCGGCGCGCAGCCGCCGCATAATCCTGATGTTGAACCAAGCCGAGCGCTACCATTGTACTCGTGTATGGAATTAAGGCAAGACGCCTAATCGGAAATCGCCCATATCATTGACTGGTAGAAACGATTTTGCCCAGGAAAGTGGCATCTGGTCGGTCGTCAATACACCCTTCGGGGGCATATAGGGTGGATCACGCAGTCGGCTTCGCGGGCGTAACCACACTGCGCCCTTGTATTCAGGTTCTGTCGCCCCCGGCTAGCGTCAGGTGGCCGCTACCGCAGCCTGCGTGGGTGGGCCGGCCTTGACCTTCGCGGGTTGGCCAATTGAACCCGCTCGGCAAGGCCAAGTCCCCTGGGAGGGGACGGCCCGCCCACGCCCCGGGCTGGCGCCCGGCCTGCCGCTTGCCCGATCGCAGATCGGGGTTAAGTTCCTCCCCAACCGCCTGTTACCCCCTGGCTCTTGCTTGCCTGCTTTCTCATTGTATCAGCCACCTTGTCGAGGCAAGGGTTTTGAAGACTTTCGTGCCGACAACCACTCCATTCCAAATTGCCTCACTACTTTGAACCCTGCAACTTCCAACCAATCGCTATACTCAGCAAACGAGTGTGCTTTACCACCGCTGGTCGCCCATATGAAAAACGGGCCAAAGCTACCCCGTTCGTCGGACGTATCCAACACCATGGGAACATCTATCACCAAAACCCCGGTTGGCGCAAGTGATTCACGCACTCGTTTGAAAAGCGCTATGTTTTGTTCGGGCGTAAAGTAATGAGTGATTTGTCCCAGCAATGCTGCATCATACTGTCCCTCTTCCAGGTCAATGGTGAGTATATCTCCAGGCACGAACATAACTTGCGATAAGATGCCGAGCCGCCTTGCCAGATCACGCGCCACTTCTAATACTTCGGGGCTGTCAACACAGTTGATCTGAATCATTGGGTCGGCGTGAGCTAAGGCAAGACTCTTGATAGCACACCCGCATGCCAAATCAACGATGCGCAGGCGTGATGTCCGCCCCGGCTCGAAGTCCGCCAAACGCCACATTTCCAGGGCCGGTTGCGGCGATCCATAACTTTGAAGCCAGGCTTCTTGCGCCCAGGGACGTATAGGAGAGTATGGTTGACCGCTACGCAGTGCCCCGAGATAACCTTCCACGGTTTCGGCGGATGTCCTTTGCAATACCAGGTGGGGAACAGCCACACGCCTGTGCCACTGCCTGTGCATCAGCCGGACCACTTGCGAGTGGGGTGAATACATCTAGCGTCAAAGCGATCCGCACCAACTGGGGTTTGTAGACCCCAGTGAAGAGGCTGTAAAAAAACCGGGTCTGGTGAAACAGGTTGTTCGCTCAAATGTCATCGCTCCTTACGTTTTGTGATGAAGCGAATTAGTGCTTGACCGGTGGTTCTTGAGCACCAGGGGCAGGTAGGTGTGGTAAGTGTAGAGTCCGAATACGTCGAGGTTCACGCCAGACGACCCTCCTCCAACTCGCAACGTGATTGTATGAGCGCCCGACGTGATGACCCCCAGGTGTATGATTTCGTCATCCCATATAAACCCATTCCAGTTACCTGAGTCATCCGTTTTAAAGTTCCCTTTCCTGGTCCCGTCAAGATAGACGTCAATCACATCTCCTGGTACAGTGTCAGAATAGCGAGCCTGGAAAAACGCGTTACAGCCACCGTCGCAATCCACGGGGACACTGTAGCTGGCAGAGTTGCTTACAACCTGGCTTATTCGTAGAGTATGTTGATTCCAGGCCTTGGGATAAGGTTCTACGGAAATCCCACTGCCCGTCACCCAATCATACTCTTCCGCCTCCCGATAGTAGAAGAATGATGGCTCTATCGTGGGATCTGGCAAGAACCCTACATCATTCATGGCCTCAACGATCTCCGGATTCTTCATGAAGATATTCCATACAAGGTTCGGCCTGACAAGGTCCGACCTGTAATTCTCTATCATAAGCAACATTGCCCCAACGTCAATGCCCATATAGTCGTTGTCAAACCAATCTGGTTCACACCGGGCATTCAGAGAGTCTTTCAGGCCGAATAATCCCCACAACCTTTGGTGATAATGATCATACATGTATCGCAAGGTCAATGTAGACTCGTGCGGAGTAAATACGATGGACCCCCCTGCGGCCGTGGGCGCGATTGTCCCGTCGTTATTTCCATGATCTGGGGGATAACCTATGCCCATACGATAGGCTTTTCCGCTACAAGTGCCGGCGATGGGTCCATGGGAGGTCGTAATTCCCCACAGATCCTGCGTAGTTCCCCACAGATCTTGGTCCGGAGGATACCAAACATCCCGGCAATAGGCGCGGTTGGCGAGGGTCGCATAACGTGAATTCCGAAAGTAATTGGCATAGTTGTCCCTTTTGCCTCTGAAATCAACCCAGGCGTGAGAGTATTGGTGGGCGAACAATGGTGAAGGTCCGTGGACGAGCACCGGGTGCCCATAATAGGCTCCCCATTGATAGCTACTGGCCCATGAAATCCAGGAGGTAACCGATATAGAGTACGTGGGCGAAGGCGAACCGATAGCCAGCAGATACAGAATCATCGCTTCGTTGTAGCCTGCCCAGCGCCATACCTGACCATCGTCGCGCGCTCTCTCTTCATTCCAACATTGGTAGGGATACCCGTAACACATGGTTAGCAGCCCACTTTTTTCGTCGAGAAACCACTTCCAGTCAGCAGCTTCATAGATTGCTGTAGCAGTGGTAGTGATCTCTGTTTCTGTGAAGCACTGCTTCACGGAAAGCACACCAGCCATGAGCAACGCCGTGTCAATGGTAGATACACCGTCCAGGTCTGCCAACATCGGCGTCCCATCGGTGATGTTGACGAAATGGTAAAAGAGCCCGTGGGTTCCCGACACAACCAGATCATTGGGATCACTGGGATCGTCGTAAAAGCTGTTCAGAGTCGTCAAGACACGGGCGTAGGCTTCGTCACGGGTTATCCAGTCTCTCTCCTTCGCCGCGCAGATTGCCGTGAGGCCAAAGCCAACGGTAGCAATACTCGACATATCCGGTTCCGCGGCCGTTTCTCTGATCAAACCGGTATTGGGGTCGGCATACTCCCAGAAATACTGAAAAGCGCGTCTCTCTAACAGTTCCAGGAATTGGTCATCTGTGTCGGCTTGCGCATCCACATCCACAAAGGCCAAATCATCAAAGTACAAAGTTCCTGTGAGAGGATCGGCTACCCTTCCGCTGCTATTCCGGTTGTTCTCAAATATGATCGTGACCTCTCTCATCTGATGCCAGTTGATGCCTTGCCAGCCAGGTGTGCCCCTCAATGGCTCGGTTATCACCTTCTCTTGCCAAACATTGCTTACTCCCGTGATCGTATAGAACCCCATGTTCCACTCTTTGTCGGCAAACCGGATCCAGAAGGTAGTATCATCACCGATGGTATTACCTTCTCCCTTCACCCAGAAGCGAAATTCGTCCATGCTGCTGAGGTCGTAAAATGTGTCGCCGTTGTATAGATGTTCGTAGTGACTGGCCAGGGTCTTGGCCTGTGTAACAGCGTAGCTCAATTTCAGCGACGCTCCACTGCCCCCATGGTGCTGCGTCGTCACGACGTCGGAGGATAACAATCCATAATCAACACAGGCAGCATTAGAACGGGTAATATCAGTTTCACACCAGTAGCCCCAGTCGGCGATGTAATTGTTGAGAGAATCGGGAAAGGTCGGAGCCGAATCGGGCGAGGTCAGGCCGATCAGATCCAAGTACAAAGTCCCTGTAAGAGGATTGGCTACCCTGCCGCTATCATCCCGGTCGTTCTCAAATATGATCGTGATCTCTCTCATCTGTCGCCAGTTGACGTCTTGCCAGTCGGGGTCTTTCCTCAATGACTCAAGAGGTATCGTCTTCTCTTGCCAATCACCGGGTACTACCGTGATCGTGTAGAACCCCATGTTCCACTCTTTGTCGGCAAACCGGACCCAGAAGGTAGTAGTAGTATACGTACTGGTATTACCTTCTCCCTTCACCCAGAAGCGAAACTCGCTCAAGCGGCTGAGGTCGTAATATACGCCACCGATACTCAGGTGTTCAAAGTAACTGGCCAGGGTGTTGGTCTGCGTAACAGTGTAGCGCAATTTGAGCGACACGCTGCTGCCCTCACGGTGTGTCACCGTCGTCAATTCAGAGGACAGCAGTCCATACTCAGCACAGGCAGCAGTAGAACGGGTAATATCAGTTTCACACCAGAGACCCCAGTCGGCATTGAATGGGGCATCAAAGCCGTGGAGATCATACGAAACGCCAACATTTGAGGTGACAGGAGAGCGATTGCTCTGGCGAGAAGAAGGCGCATCTGGTGGGGCAGCCAGCACCGCCTCGATACCTGAGCCAGGTTGATCCAGAATACCTAGCAGGATAAATAGTACTGCCGTTGGAATCAGAAAGGCTGCTACGACTGCAAACAAATGCTTCTTCATCTTGTGCCCTCCTTTGAAGCGTCCGTCACAGCATACCCCGATCCAATCAGTAAAACAGCCGACCACCTACCAGGACCATCCACTGGACAGGGGTCGGCTGCCAATCGTTCACATATCACCCTCCTCGGCAAACTACAACTGCTATGAGGGCGGCAATGGTTTCACACTCCGACAGACATTCCCACTATACTACAGCTCACGGCAAAGTCAAATTGCTATCGCCACCCGCACCAGAACGTCAGATCACCTGGTCTTTCAACCAGGCCATCGCACGGCTCAGTGCGTGGACGGGTCGCCTTTTGGCAATTGGTATTTGACGATCTTGCCTTCGCGCACCACCAGGATCACCTTGTCTGCTGCGCGGATGTCGGCCAGAGGATCGCCTTCCACGGCGATCACGTCGGCCAGCTTGCCCGTTTGCAGCGCGCCAATGTCCGTCCAGCCCATGGACTGGGCCGCCCACAGTGTCGCCGCCTGGATGGCTTGCATGGGTGTGCAGCCATACTCGACCAGCCAGCGCATTTCGTCGGGCATCGCGCCAAAGCGCACACCGCCAATAAAACTATCGGTACCCGCCAGAAGTCTCAATCCGGCTTCAAGCGCATACTCCATCGCAGCGTGTTTCCGTTCGATGTACTGCAGCGTGTCAGCGTATTCTTGCTTGGCGATTTGCACGAGTCTGGGATCGCTGTGATCCAGGCGCCGCTCGTACCACTTCAGGTATTCGTGCGTCATGTTGAGCGTCGGAGTCCAGGCGATGCCTTTTTCCACGGCCAGGTCAATCTCTTCCGGCGTCGGCGTGCCGTGCTCGAATGTATCCACGCCGGCCTCGATGGCCATGCGCTGCGAAGGTGGACTGGAGGTATGGCAGGCCACCTTTTTTCCCAGCCGGTGGGCCTCATCCACGGCTGCGTTCAGCTCTTCTTGAGTGCAATCCTGTCCGTTGTTGGCAAGCTTGACGAAATCGGCCCCTGCCCGGATTTCTTCACGCACGGCGCTCCTGAAACCGTACGGCCCATCAACCTGGTTAGCCAGCCCCGGCAGGTAATGCACATGCCCGCCGGTTGGCACGATCAAACGCCCGGACAAGTACAACTTGGGGCCGGGCACCAGGCCTTTTTGCACCGCGCGCTTCACATCGAACATGATGTCGTTGATCGAGCCGGTGTCGCGCGCCGTCGTTACGCCAGACATGAGCGCCTCGCGCAGATTGCCCGCCGCCAACATCGCTATCATCACCGGTGAATAGATCAATGCCCCTTCAGGTTCATACGTGTACGTGGCCGAATCCGGCTCTTCCCAAAAGTAGGTGGGATGGACGTGCATGTCAATCAGTCCCGGCAACAAACACGCCCCGGGCAAATCCAGCAGTTGCGCGCCGGAGGGGAACTCGGGCGCATGCGCGGCTGTTCCGGCATAGACGATTTTGTCTCCGGCGACCGCCACCAATCCTTGCGAAACAGGCGACCCGCCCAGGCCGTCAACGAGGAGTGGGGCGCGTAGAATCAGGTTAACGTTGGGTTCGGTCATAGGGATCACATATCTATCGCTGGTTGGTTGTCACACAATGCCTGCTCGTCTATCGGCCTCGGCGACGATGGCGTTCAGTGTCTCCAACGTTGCCGGAGGCAAGGGAACAGGCTGGTGATGGGCAATGACGTCGCGCGCAATCTCGCGCGTGGTCTTGATGGCCGTGGGCTGGCCAGCCTCCATCCAGCCGCTGTAGTTGTGACGATCCAGCACGCGCGGGTACCATACCTGGCGGAAGTTCTGGAGGGTGTGCGGCGCGGTGATATAGTTTCCGCCCGGCCCAACCTGGTCAATCACGTCCAGCGCCAGCGTTTCGGGAGTGATATCAATCCCGTGCATCAGGCGGCGCACAAAGCCAATGATCTCATCGCACACCACCATCATTTCGCACGAGGCGGTGAGGCCCGATTCAATATAGCCTGTGTCGTGGACGAGATTGGCGCCGCTGAGCGCCGTCCACAAAATCCACAAGGCGCTTTCGATGCCGGCCTGGATGTCCGGCAACTTGGATTCCGAGCAGCCCACAAAACCCCATACCGGCTTGTGGTAATAGTAGTGCGCCATCTCGGCCATGGCCATGCAGTGCAGCATAAATTCCGGCGAAGCGTACGTGGCAACCATCGTCCGCATGTCCAGCGGGCCGCTGCCCGATCCCCACACCACCGGCGCGCCTCTGCGCCGGAGTTGGGCAATCGTAATGCCGCTGAGCACTTCGGCGTTGGCCATCGCCAGCGCGCCCGCCGGAGTGACCGGCGCTGTGGCGCCATCCAACGGGCCGGGCGCGTAGACGAACGGCAGGCCGTGATCGGCCATCATCAGCACCTTGCGCAAGACCACCTCGGTATGTTGCAGCGGCGAGGTTGGCTCAAGATAGGCCAGTAAAAATGGGGCAAGCGTTAATTCGTCTGGCCCGCCGGCAACGGCTTCTGCCATAGCGATAATATCCGCCAGCCCCGTCTCATCCCAGGCAGTAAAGACCAGCGGCTTGACGGTATTTTCGGTCATTGTCAGGAACGAACGCCTGTCTGACGTTTGTACAGGCACATCGGAAGGCAGTGCCATGGACATCACAAAATCCAGGTTGGGCAGAGAATCTGCCAGCCGGGCGGCGTTCCCTACATCTGAAAGCACCGAGAGGCGCCGCTCGCCAGTTTCCAGGTCGATCGTGTTGACCAAATCTGAGCCGGTACCAAAATAGACACGGTGGCCTTCCAGGTACACGTGCGGCTCGCCCGTTCGATTGCATAGCACGACCCGCGAAGGAGCGTCGGCGATTGCATTTTCAATAACGGCGGGAGGAAAACGCACCAGGCTCGCGTCAGTGACGATGCAGCCAGCATCCCGCAGCAAGGCCAGCGACTCAGCCTCGTGCACGCGCACACCAGTGCGGCGCAAGATCTCAAGCGATGCCAGGTGGATTTCATCCAGTTGTGCGTCTGTGAACATTCGATAGCCGGATGGCTGCGAGAGGATGCCCTGTACAGGCGCTGTCTTGTCTGACGTTTTTGACGATGTGGCTTTTGGCATAGCATATTCACTCCTTCGGTGGATTTTTGGCTCAACCTCACGCGAGGGTCAATCACCGTGCTTTGTTTACCGGCGACTGCGTGGCAAACGAGTGCGCCGCAGTGACCAGCGTATCAATGAGACGGGGATTTGTGTCTAATGGAAATGGACTGCCTGTGCTGACGATAAAGCCGTGGGCTTGAACGCCGATGCCCGCCTGTCGCTCGACCTCGGCGGCTACCTCTTCCGGCGCAGCGTGGATGCCAAATCGTACAGCATCTATGTTGCCAAAAACGGCGGCGCGGCCCGCGACCCGCTCGATAACTTCTGCAATGTCAATGCGAAAATTCTTTTTACTTTCCTCCACGGCCACGGCAGCAATGTCGTACTCAACCATGCGCTCCAGGCGGGGGAGCACGTCGCCACATACATAGTGGATGGGCAACAAGCCCAATGCGCGCATGTGCTGGAAATACGGCTGGTTGTAGGCAAACACAAATTTGTCGTAACTGCGCGGCGAAATCATGTCCGCGCCGGTGAATACTTCTTCCACGTAAACGCCGTGAATGCCCGTAGCCGCCCAAGCCCCCATGGCCTCCTTTGTCTGCGCCAGACTGCGCTGCAGCAGGTGGTGAAACAGATCAGGCTGGTCGTGCTGGATCAACATCAATCCCTGGAATCCGAGAAAACCATATGCGTCCGAAAACGGCGTATCGAGGATTGTCGAGATGAAGTACCGGTCTCCGTAGTCAGCCACCACCTGCCGGGGCAAATCAAAATCGCCGCGCGCCAGCCACTCTTCCGCGCCTATGATAGGTATTTGCGCGTCCACATCCTCCTGGCTCGAGATTTGCACGGAACGGTCCCACACATCGTGGGTAACTGGCTTCATCTCGCTCAAAGGAACATCGCCACAAGGCATAGGGATAGTGTGCATGGGGACGCATACGCCGGACACCTTTTCTTCATAACACAGGATGCCATCACGTAAAACGATTTCGGTGCGCTCTGCCCAAGCCTTGCTCGCGCCCGATCCGACTTCGATCCAATCCGGCGGCGTTTTGAATATGCCATACGATTGGTATAACGCCTGCGCGCGAAAATGAGTGTCCTCGGCATGATCCACCTGATGGCGCGAACGTCCCTTCATGCAACGGCGATATTGCTCGATGTAATAGGCGCGCGCGAAATCAGCCAGGAAAAGCGAGAGATAGCAGGGCGCGGCGGGCAGGACATCCGGCTTTTCGCCCAGTAGAGATTTGATCATCCTTTCTTTTGGCGTCAAGGTACAAACATTGGGCGTCATGATTCCAGCCACCAGTGATCAGTGATCCGATGATCCACGATATCAACAGTTGGGAAGCGGCATCGTAACCGCTTCCCTATTGGTTTTTATTACTTGCGGTTTCCGGTTCTGGAGGCCTCTACTGCGTGGAGATGATCTGTGCCTGGTGAGCAGCCAGCCCAACCAGGGTTCTGGTCACCTGCACGTAGTAGGTCCAGTTGAAGGTCTCGATGGTGTCGCCCGTTGTGTGCCAGTTTGGATTCGTGACATCCCACTCCTGCTCAATCAACAGGACCGCAGGAACCGTGGGGTAGTATGCCCAGAAGGCCCCGTGGTCGCTGTACTTCATGCCCATCGCATAATCCGTGGCGTTGAGGCCGGTGATCCCGTAGGTCGCAATCACATCATGCCACATGGTCAGGATCGCCGTCTCCGCAGCCGGTGCCTTTTTCCCGAAGCGGGTGTGCATCTCGACGACCCGTCCCTTCGGCGGGGCACTTCCTGCGTTGTACGCGAGCGCGTCGGCCTCGATCATGGCGACGATGTTCTCGCCGGCAGCATTGGCCTGGGCGGCATAGTACCCCGAGCCGTACTTATTGGAGGTCCAGGGAGCGTTCTCCTCGGAGCCGAAAACGACGAAGCGCACTGTTCGATCGAAGCTCTTGCCCGCGAACGACCTGGCCAGGTAGAGCACGGCGGAGACGCCGGAAGCGTCGTCATCCGCCCCGGGGGCCAGCACGTCCCACGGACGGTCGTCCATGTGGGCACCGATCACGACGATCTCATTGGGTTTGGTCGTGCCCGTGATCTGGCCGATGACATTGCGTCCCGGTTGGACGCCGCCTTTGCCTGGATAGTTCTGGTAGGAGACGGAACTGAGCCCGTAGGACTGCATCGTCTCGTACACATACTGCTCGACCATGTCGATCGGCACGCCCGAGGACGAACTGCGCGTCTGGATCGTGTACGGTGAGCCCCCAATGACGGGCGCGGTCACACCGGAGAGGTCCTCGACCGCGGGCTCGAGTTCAGCCTGCGACACGTCGTTGATCATGGTAGCGACGAGCGGGTTGTACGTGACGGCGCCGCTTGCGGAGGCTCCGGACACACTGAGGGCAGCCAGCAGGGTGACGACAACGATGCCTAGCAGGCTTGCCTTCCATGCTGTGCGTTTGAGTTGCGCGAACATTTTTTACTCCTTTGGAATGAAGGTTTTGGATCTTGCTCAATGGTGTTCTGCCATTATGAGTCAGAAGATCACTGCAACAAGAATATGACTTTTACTCGCGATTCAATTGGCAATTTATTGTGAATCTATTTTGGCAATTGGCATAGTACATCCTCCTTCGATAACAGGCACGCCACCTGGTGCGCCCTGCCCAACTCCACCAGAGATGGATCGTTTGCCTTGCATGCCTCCACAGCAAGCGGGCAGCGCGGATGGAAACGACAGCCGCCAGGTAGGTTGATCGGGTTTGGAGTCTCGCCGCTCAAGATAACCATCTTCCGGCGCAGCCGGGGGTTGGGTACCGGCACCACCGAGAGCAACGCCCTGGTATACGGGTGCTGCGGATTTTTCAGCACCTCCGCGGTCGGTCCGATCTCAACGATACGCCCCAGGTACATCACTGCCAGCCGGTCAGCAAAGCGACCGACCGTGCCCAGGTCATGGGTGATAAAAAGGATGCTGATGCCGCGCGATCTGCGCAGAGCATTGAGCAGGTTGAGGATTTCAGCGCGGATGGAGACATCCAGCATCGAAACCGGCTCATCGGCCAGCAGCAGTTCCGGCTCCAGTACCATCGCCCCGGCAATCACCACGCGCTGGCGCTGCCCGCCAGAAAGTTCGTGCGGATAGCGCAGGAGATAATCTTCCGCAGGCCGCAGCCCCACCTCTTCCAGTGACATTTTCACCCGCCTGTGGCGCTCCTGGCTGGCCCTGGCCAGGCCATGCACAACCAGCGGTTCGGCCACTATATCAAGAATCGTCGCGCGCGGGTTGAGCGATTCGTATGGATCCTGGAAAACGACCTGCGCCCGCTGGCGCAGTTGCTTTAAGGAAATGGGCTTCTTATCTTGCCCGCTAATGCCAACGCTCTGCCCCTTGAACAGGATCTCGCCGCTGGTCGCTTTCTCCAGCCCGATCAACGTCCGGGCGATGGTGGTTTTTCCACAGCCCGATTCGCCCGCCAGCGCCAGTACCTCCCCCTTTTCCAGACAGAACGAAACGCCATCCACCGCCCGGACGACTTCCGGCTTCCGGCGGCGCAGCATATCCAGGATGCTCTGACGCATCGGGAAATGCTTGTAAAGCTGCTTGACTTCAAGGATCAGTTCGGCGCTCACAAATCTTCAATCTCCGTTCCGTTCAGAAGGTGACAGGCAGCCAAGTGCCGGGCGCCAGATCCAGGGGTAGCCATATCCACGAGGTTGGGCGCAATTTGAGTGCAGATTTCCACGCTCTTGTAGCAGCGCGGACTAAAACGGCAGCCGGGCGGCAGGGCGTTCAGACGCGGCGGCGTGCCGGGGATGGTAGCCAGGTCCTGCCCCGAACCTGCTGAAGGATCGGTCGAGCGGTTCAAATCGGGAAAGGACTCCAGCAAGCGCTGGGTGTAAGGATGCTGCGGCTGGTTGTAGACCAATTCTGCAGAGCCGTATTCTGCCACTTTGCCGCCGTACATGACCACCACGGAATCGCACATCTCCGCCACCACACCCAGATCATGCGTCACTAATACGATTGCCAGCCCAAGTTTTTTCTGAATTTCTTTGAGCAATTCCAATACCTGCGCCTGAATCATCACGTCCAGTGCAGTAGTCGGTTCATCGGCGAAAAGCAAACTTGGCGAACAAGCCAGCGCCATGGCGATCATCGCCCGTTGACGCATCCCGCCCGAATATTGATGAGGATATTGACCGCGGCGAGCGCGCGGGATGCCCACCAATTCCAGCAATTCATCCACGCGATAATCTGCCGCGTCGTGGTCCATCAGGTCATGCAACAGGATCGCCTCGCGGATCTGGTCGCCGATCTTTATCACCGGGTTGAGCGCGTTCATCGCGCCCTGAAAAATGATGGCCATGTCCTTCCAGCGGTGGAGGCGCATCTCGTATTCACGCAACGTGAGCAGGTCGTTCCCCCTGAAGTAGACATTGCCTGAGGTGATGCGTCCATTGGCAGGCAGGAGGCGCATGACGGACATCAGCGTCGTGGTCTTGCCGCAACCCGATTCACCGACCAGGCCAATCGTCTGGCCGGGCATCACGTCGAAGGAGACATCTTCGAGAGCGCGAGCGACCTGCTTATCGGCCAGGTGGAACTCGGTCGTCAGGTGGCGGACAGACAGCAGGGGTTGGGTGCTCATTCGACTCTCTGCTTTGGGATCGCGATCATGTTCTGGTCGCCTTCGAGGTGGTGTGCCGTCAGGCGCGGGTTGAGCATCTCCTCCAGAACGTTGCCGAGCAGGACACATCCGAGTGTAACCCACACGATGGCAAAACCGGGCGGAAGGTAGAACCACCAGGCTCCGTTGGCTACCGCGCTGCGGTCGAAGGCGAAGTTGAGCATCGTGCCCCATGAAGGCTTGGTCGGGTCGCCAAGGCCGAGGAAGGCCAGCCCTGATTCGACGAGGATGGCGATCGAGAGGACGAGCACGGTGTTGGCCACGATGAGTGGCATGATCTGCGGCAGGATGTGCTTGCGGACAATGTGCGCGTGTCCCGCGCCGATGGCGCGGGCGCGATCCACGAACTGGCGCTCTTTGATCGTCAGCACCTGCGAGCGGATCAGGCGCGCGGTGCTTGTCCAATACAGCAGGCCAATGACCGCGATCAGTACCGCCAGCGGCGAGATGTGCAAGTCCATCTGCCGCAGGGTGGCCACCAGCACGAGCATGAGCGGCAGGTCGGGGATAACCAGTAAGACATCGGTGATGCGCATGAGCAGGTTGTCCACTCGCCCGCCGAAGTAGCCGGCCAGAGTCCCCAACAGGCTGCCGACGAACATGGCGATGAATCCCGCCAGGAAACCAACCGTCAAAGAGATGCGCGCCCCGTAGACCAGTTGCGACCAGATGTCGCGGCCCGCATCGTCGGTGCCAAGCGGCCCATGGACGGAAGGCGGTGCGAAGGTCATGCCGCGGCCGTTCGCGTCACGGATCACGTCGGTGGGCGCATACGGCGTCAGCAAGGGCGCGCAAACAGCGACAATGATCGCCGTCAGGACCAGGAAGCCGCCCAAAAGTCCAAGTTTGTTGCGGCGGAAGGCACGCCAGAAGTCCCGCAAGTTGCGCATGAAGAGAGTCCAGTTTTCGTTCACATCAGGTCTCCTTCACACGCGGATCGAGCACGGCGTATAAAATATCCGCCACCATGTTGGCGATGATGACGCTCACGGCCAGCAGGATGAACGCTCCCTGTAAAAGCGGGTAATCCTGTTTGGTGAGTGCGGTCTGGAAAAGTTTTCCAAGCCCATCGTAGGAGAAGACCGTCTCAATGTAGATCGCGCCCGAAACCGTGAATCCGAGGTTGAGGGCAATCAGGGTGACGATGGGCAACATGGCGTTCCTGAGCGCATGTCGCCACAGCACCTGCCAGTTGCTCATGCCCTTGGCTCTGGCGGTCAGGATGTAATCTTCGCTGAGCACTTCGAGGATGGACGAGCGCATGATGAGCATGTACTCGCCCAGGTACAGGATGGTCAGCGTCAGCGTTGGCAGGAAGAGGTGACGGGCGAGATCGGGCAGGATGGTGATCAACGGCTTGCCAGTATTTTCAGGGTTGACGATGCCTGCAGTGGGCAACCCAAACCATGTGCTTCCCGCCGCCAGCAAAATGATCCCCAGCCAAAAGGTGGGGATCGCCCAGGCAACCAATGAGAAGGTCAGCGCAGCCACGTCAATGGGCGTTTTGCGCTTCCAGCCTGCCATCAAACCGAGGAAGACGCCAAGGATGATGGCGAGTATTTGTCCCAAGCCAATCAGCAAAACGGTGTTCCAAAGTTTTGACATCAAGACTTCGCTGACGGGTCGCCGCAGTGACCACGAGACGCCCAGATTGCCCTGCGCCCACTGTCCGAAGGTATCGAAGAGTTGGTCGGGAAAGACGGGCTTGTCGAGTCCGAATTGTTCGCGCAAGGCTTGCTGCGTTTCAACCGAGATGCGCACGTTGCGCCCGATCACCGCGCGGACGGGGTCGCCTGGCAGAACGCGAAACAGCGTAAAGTTGATGACGAACACCACAACGATCGTCACCAGCGACATGCCAAGTTTACGGAGAAGGTAATCGCGTCGATTCATGGAAATATAGAGAGTGCGTCGCACCAAGTGTGCGCGCACCAGGTGTGCGACGCACTCTTTTAGGAACGGTTACTTTACAGGTTCGACATTCAGCAACGACTCCGTCGACTCGAGCCCAAGCGGCGATTCGATGAAGCCTGTAAAGCGGTCTGAGCGGTACGCCTGCAACATGTTTTCATAAACTAGCACGATGTAAGGGCGATCGTTGAAGACCAATTCCTGCATTTTCCAGATCGCCTGCTGACGCGCAGTTCTGTCCACGAGTTGCTGCTGGTCAAGGTAGAGCTGGTCGTATTCGGGGTTGTGATAGCCGCTGTCGCTCCAACCGCCATCCACAAATTGATCGGTGGTCAGCACGCTGAGGATAAAGTCGGGATCAGGATCGGGCTCCCAACTCCATATCACGAGATCGTAATCGCCTGCGGGCGTCGTGGCGGCAACCACGCTATCTTCATCCATGGCTTCGGGATTAGCCTTCATGCCGGCCTCCTTGAACCAATTCGCCATCATATCCGCCATGCGCGCATAAACAGACAAGGATGATGGGAATTGCAGGCGGAACTCCAGACGCAGGTCGCCTTTGGCGCGCACACCGTCGCTACCGAGAACATAGCCTGCTTCATCCAATACACGATTGGCTTCGGCTGTGTCGAAGGGAATATCCACGATGTTCGGGTTGTGCCAGAATCCACCACCCATGGCTGGTCCGATGATGGTATCGCCAGGCTCAGCCAGTCCCTGAAAAACGATGTCAACGAAATCCTGTTTGTTGATGGCGTGGGCAATCGCCAGGCGCACGACAGGATCAGCCAGCGCGGGATGACCTGTCGGGGCGGGATCGTTGTTCGGATCCACAGAGTTGATGATCAACTCGTAGAAGTAGGTATTGTCTATCGCAGTGGCCTTCACGTTCTCAAAGCCCTGCACAGTTGCAAAGGCGCTGGCGGGTACATTCGTTAGCATGTCAATGTCACCGACCTTAAGCGCCTGAACCATGGCATCCGTGTTGTCGAAGGTTTGGAAGATGATGCCGGCGATCTTGGGCGCACCGTCCACATAATCTTTGTTGGCGTCTAGCAGGGCAACACCTGTGTCCTTGTCATAGGTCTTGAGCATGAACGGCCCCGTGCCGATTGGTGCATCGTTCCCGAAATTCTGCAGATCTTCGGCTGTGGTGAATTTTTCAAAGTCAGGCTGGTAGAAGATATACAGGAACGAGGTACGATAATCCATATTGGCAATCGGGTACTCGGTGGCGATCATCACGGTCGCCGGGTCCGGCGCGACCACTTCCACGAATCCAGCGGTGTAGTTGGCCAGTGTTGCCCAGCCGTCAGGGTTGCTCATAATCGCGTTGATCGCCCAGACTATTTGATCGGCAGTCAATGGCTCCCCGTTATGCCACTTGAAACCATCCTTGAGATGATAAGTCCACGTCAGGCCATCATCGGATACCGACCAATCCTTGGCCAGCACACCCGCGTAACTTCCATCGGTGGCTTGCGTGGTCAGCGTGGAGTAGATCAGATGAAAGATGGTATAGGACTCGGACTGAAACGCGTAGGCGGGATTGAGCGTATCGGGTTTGTTTGCCCAACCGACATGCAGAACCGCGGCGTTGTCCGGGCTGGCTGGTCTGCAAGCAGTCATAACCAGGGCCACCAGCGTCACAATCACAATGACCTCGTATCTTAGCTTGGACATGGTTTTCTCCTTCTGTTATTTGCTACAGGGTAGATTTGGAGGCTTTGCGGCAAATTGCGAGTGTGCAACGGCGGAGTTTTCAATCCCTTTTATGCGTATACGAGCTCCTTTCCTTGACTGACTGACCAGCAGTCTCATTGTGACTAATCGCCCAACCGGGCGGCGGATAAGCCACCTTGCGGGTCACACCACCATTATACTCGTGTTTGGAATTAAGGCAAAACGCCCGCCCTCTCACCTCTGGGTTCTCGCTTGCTGCGCGCTACCCTGGTGTGCTATGCTAACCACAGTCGCTCATGCCCAAGGAGGACCATCCGGTGGCCGACCGGCTGATCCCCTAGAGGCTGAGCCAATCGCAGGCCGGGGGTTATGGCTGGATTTGGATTGATGAT
>Ga0172363_10001132_pt1 | contig 21292 bp, 15 predicted proteins | sample LakKivs2_kivu2a2_FD_114541 | JGI IMG/M metagenome (GOLD analysis project Ga0172363, IMG submission 114541) | Sediment microbial communities from Lake Kivu, Rwanda - Sediment s2_kivu2a2 | ecosystem: Environmental > Aquatic > Freshwater > Lake > Sediment | place: Rwanda: Western Province, Lake... | reverse complement strand
TCAAACAAATATTTATTTGGAAAAAGGAAAGAAATACTCACTTAAAGCAGATTTTAAGAAGCCTGTACCCTGGGCAGGTATTTATTTTGAGCTTAACTGGGTGCTTCCGGGTAAAACTAATAACATTATTGAAAGCGATAAAATGGTAGATGTATATTTACCTATGCATATTGGCTGGTATGACTATTGGACAAATCAATTTCATGCAGGTGGGAGTACTATTAAAAAAGAATGTCCTATTGATATTTTTCCATTATATGTTAAAGCAGGTTCAATTATTCCGTTTATTCCAGTTCAGCAATATGTTGGCGAAAACCCCGATACCCCTATAGAAATTAGGATTTATACAGGATTAGATGCCAACTTTGATTATTATGAAGATGAAGGTGATAATTATAATTACGAACAAGGAAAATATAATTTAATAACATTCAAGTGGGACAATAAAAATAAAATTCTTACTATAGGTGATAGTAAGGGACAATATGAGGGGATGAAAAAAGAAAAGGTATTTAAAATTTCGGTTGTTACAGAAAATGGATATCGCGAAATAGAACAAATTAAGTACAATGGAAATAATTCAATTATTCCAATAACCTTTTAATACTTTAATAACGAAATAGTTGAAAAGTATATTAATGGTTATTGCTGCAATCTTAGTGTTTGTTGGATCTCTTTCTGCCCAGTAATTAACCTTGCAGGAAGGCACCCTCACATGGGAAAACAAGGGTGATTACCCGATATTCAAAAACGGGGATCCTCAGCAATGCATTCAAAGCTGGCGAACAACGGTTGACTGGTAAGTCTGTTTGCCATGTGGTCCATGAATAAGTGTTAATAAATCTTAATATATTTTTATTAATGAAGGCAATACGATTCCCGGAAAGCAAACATGGCGGTGATTTAATCCTAAAACTTACGGTGGTTTTTATTATCTATACTTCAATGGATTTCAACTGTTTTTGCCAGATCGGACAAAATCTGATTGATACCAGTGCCACGGCTGCCACAGTAAGGGTATGGAATTTCCTTAAATCAAATTATGGGAATAAAATGCTTTCCGGGGTAGCTACAGGTGAGGACGATGCAGCTCATAATAAAATCTATAATTGTTCAGGTCACTATGCTGCCATTTACGCCAAGGATATGAACAGCTGGTATTCTGTAAGAGGGGATGCTATGTGGACACAGGTTTGGAATAACTACATACAGGGTATTAAAACTGCATATGCAAGAGGACAGATCATAACAGTCCACTGGCACTGGCAGGGGCCTCACCATTTAAACAACGGAGTGTATTCGCCCGGAGAGCAAGGTATTGGAATGGGTGCATGGAGTTCTTTGACTGATGATCAGTGGAATGATCTTGTAACACCAGGTACAGATCTTTATAATAAGATGATCGATGATATAGATTATCATGTAAACAATTACCTGAAGAAGCTGGTGGATGCCAATAACCAACCAATTCCCATTCTTTTTCGTCCGTTACATGAAATAGACGGTGGATGGTTTTGGTGGACCTGTAAATCGGATCCCTCAAAAACAGTTCAGCTTTATAAAATACTGCAGGATAGAATAATGAATTATCATCAAATGCATAATATCATCTGGATCTGGAATAATGGTGTGTTGTGCGATGGCGGTAGCTGGCCTCCTTATCTGTCTTCTGAATTTGCAAGACGAAAAGCTTACTATCCCGGTGATGAGTATTGCGATTTAGTGGGGATTGATCTGTATGGCTTTGATCCGGTTAAAAGGGGTACTTATTTTACGACTGGCAAAACGTACAGGGATGCCTGGAACATGGTGAAAACCATTACTACCACTAAAATGATTGCAATGTGTGAAGGTGAAGCATTTCCGGATGTACAAAAATGTTTTACAGATGCGAATTATGCACCGTGGCTATATTGTTTACCATGGTGGACCGACAGCTACTGGGATGAGGCAACCAATGCAACAAGACAATTGTGCTCATGGAACAATACACAGCTTGATAACTCACAGTATATTATTAATGAAGGTCCGTTTGAGAATTACACCTCAATAGAGGATATTGATGAAAAAGAAAGACATAGCATTGTTGTATATCCAAATCCGGTTATTGATCATATTATTACTGTTCGATTGCCGGATTATCAATCGGTTGATGAAGTTATACTGACAATATATGACTTATGCGGTAAAGTCATTTATAAAAACAGGTGTATTGGAGATAATGAATTCAATATCCCTATGGAAAACATGAATAAGGGAATTTACTTTCTTGAAACAAGGGGAGTAAATTTCCGGTTCATAAACAAGCTAATTATTGGTCAATGATTCACCAATTCTCAATTTCTTAAAAATTCGATTATCCATTTATGGAAATATTTAAAGTATCAATCCGCTTTAATAATGGATTATTGAAAATGGGACAAATACTTTCTGTTTCGTCCGTTATAATCCTTAGTCTTTCTATTATTCAGACGTTTGCATAGCCAGCTTCCGGCGATGTTTTCAGGGAATACGCCAGGGTGCCTGAAAAGATGGCAGTATTGAGCAGCAAAGGATTGGATATAAACATTCCGGACAACATTGATTTGACGCAGGCTGTCCGTGCAGAGGTTGCGATAGAAATTGCCAACGAACACCTGGGTTTCGACAAAATCTCTTTCAATATTAATGGGAACAAACAGTATGCTGTCCTTTATCCAGGGCATGAGAAAAAATACCCAAGCCTATCTTTGTGGTTCCATCACTGGTATCCGGTTGTGCCGGTTTTGCTATTGGATTTAAAGTCAGAATGTGTAAATAAAATCAGACTGCAAATCGATACACTTTGTTCCGATGGGAAACAACATCCGAAAGGAAAGGTTACTGTAGAACACCCAAATGGTGAATGGGGCCTGCTTACTCCCTGGTGCCCGGTATATGGCGTTGCACTAAGGATTTATTATAACCCGGCAAAAAAGCAACATGTGACAGGGAATATAGTTTCACCTGCCGGAAATTCTGTTGTCGGGATTCACGTACCATTTAAGATTTCATTGAATAAAAGTAAAACCAACATCAAACAGGTTGATTTCATCGGGAAATATGTAGATATAAATTACGAAGGGGATGGTATCTACAACCAGTGGCATTGGCATCTTTTCAAAGGAAAGATCAGGGATCACCCCGGTAGTAAGCTCAGTGCCGATTCTACTTTAATATGGAATACAGAATGGGTTCCGGATCAAAATATACCGATGGAATTTGCTGCTGTTATTACCGATGAAACAGGTTTAATATACCTGACTGAACCGGTTAAAGGCATACAGCTCGAACGTCCCGGGTTAAGTGTGGAACTTTGCAAACCTTACGAGGTGCCCCGTTCATTCACAGGCTGTCAGTACGGCACATGGATATTTGAAGGGCCGCGAACAGAAAAGTTCTATATCAAAGGCGATCTTTCAAAAATAATCAATGCCCGTTACGTTATAACATCATGGGGAGACCTTGCAGGATGCCCTGGGTATTTGATCATTATGGTTATTTCGGGATTCCTGATAATAACGGCCTGGGCATAAATCTCCTCAGTAGTGCCCGCTCAGGAATTGATAAATAATTCTGAAATCAGATTCGGGACATCAGTAGAAGTCAGCTAATCAAACTTAAAAATGGTTTTCAGGATCCCCATGGAGTCACCTCTGCATTGCTGGTGGCTTTGGCTGAACAGCAATACAACAAAGGAGACCATCACCCGGGATTTGGAGGAAATGAGGGCAAAAGGCTACGGAGGAGCAACTGTTTATGATTGTGGTGTCGGAGTCGGAAGCAGTCCCTATGCCGAAAATATTCAGCCGTGTCCGCTTTTTCTTTCCCCTCAATGGATGGAACACTACCGCTATACAGTTAAAGAGGCAGATCGCATCGGAATTGAGCTTAACGTTAATCTGGGCAGTGGCTGGAATCCGGGAGGACCATCCATAACCCCGGAGCATGCCATGAAGAAACTGGTGTGGTCCGAAACAGCAGTAACAGGAGGTAAGCATCTGGCAGCTGAATTAAAGCAGCCCGGATTGTACCTCTATTATAAGGATATTATCGTGCAGGCAATACCTTTGCTCAATTAGCAGTATTCTCTTTCTTTTATCCCGGCGAATGCCAATATAAAAGCCTGTATTTACGCAATATACACCTATCAGATAATTAACCAAATATCTTGTTTAGTCCGCCAGCTGGCGGAGGAGGTGCTGCTCTGGGGTTTAATACCATTTTATTACCTTATTTATTTGAAAATCTTAAGGTTTTGGTTAAATTTATGTTATCTGACCTTGCTTAACTTGTAGTGGTAGCAGAATAGGTACAAGCTTTAAAACTCTTTATAGGAAAATCATGAAAAAGTCAGTGTTGTTCATACTACTGTTACATCTCCTCTTTGCAGGCCACATTATTGCAGAAGATTTAGACCTTTCCCCTGCGAAATGGATATGGTATCCATCAGAGAGAACCCTGCAGAATACATTTATTCTGTTCCGTAAAGAGATAAATCTTGAAGATACTGAAGCGATTGGAAAAGGCTGGATTATTGCTGACAGCCGTTACCTGTTATTTGTAAACGGGCAGCGTGTTCAGTGGGGACCGGCTCCATCTGATCCCAGGTGGCAGGAGGCTGATCCCGTTGATATCAGCCCCTATCTCAAAGCCGGGAAAAATGTTATAGCATGCCAGGTACTCTTCTATGGGTCAGGTGACGGAACAAATCCTCTTGGTATACCCGGCTTTTTAATGAAAATAGATATTGACGGGAAAGTATTAATTACAGATAAGACCTGGAAAGCATTCCTGGCAAGAAGCTGGAATCCCGGACAAAATAAACGCTGGTATCTCAGGGCTTTACAGGAAAATTTTGATGCAAGGCTTTTCCCCTATGGCTGGAATGCAACCGGCTTCACAGAAAACAGTGAATGGATTCCGGCTGCAGAACTTCAGGGACCTGCCAGTAAATCATCTGCCTCAAACGGCTATCCTAATTACCAGCTTGATATCTCAGGAAATATAGAATCGCATCTTCGTAAAAGATCAATCCCCCTGATGAAGGAAAATAACGTTGGGATAAAAAAACTTTCCGAAGCATTCTGGATTGAATGGAAGATACCTCCGGAAAATTATTTCGATATGAAGGTTCCGGATGCCTTCAACGCAACACCCATGTTACCCTTTCCTGATTTTGGAAATAAAACGGTGACTCTTTTTCCAAACGGCATCAAAGCTGCTGTGCTGACTTTTGAATTCGCCGAGCAGTCTGTCGGATGGCCATATTTCACTATTGATGCGCCTGAAGGAACCGTAATAGAAATATTAGTTCATGAAGCACATAAACCGGGAGGGGATGTGATAATAAACAGTCACTTTTATTCATGGTCAAGGTTTATCTGCAGGGAGGGTTTAAACACCTTTTCGCCGTTTGACTATGAAAGTCTTCGCTGGCTGCAGCTGCATATTCATAACTTTGACCGTCCGGTCACAATTTCAAATATAGGTCTTTTGAGAAGGCAGTACGATTACAGGATCGAGCCTTTTATCTCTGTTTCCGATAGTATTATCCAGAAATTAATGCATGCTTCAGTCAATACTCTTTATAACTCGGCCCAGGATATTGTTGTTGATGGTATGGCACGTGAAAGGCAGCAGTACAGTGGAGATTGCTCTCATCAACTGTATCCTCTTTACCAGGCTTTTGGAGAAACAATGCTACCTGCCCGGTTTGTAACAACATTCAGCCAGGGGATTACTATCGATGATTATTTTATGGATTCATGGCCTGCCTACGACCGTCTTGCACGTCTCGAACAGCGTGCACTTAGCTGGGTTACCTGGGGACCGATCCTGGACCATGGCATCGGATTCATTATGGACAGTTATAACTATTACCTCTATTCCGGGGACCTTACTCCATTAAAAGAGGTTTATCCCCGTCTGATCAGGTTTTTTAAATACCTGCAATCGATGGTGGAACCGGAAGACGGACTGCTTAGAGTTGAAGACACCGGTATTCCGTATGTCTGGGTTGACCATCTTGCATACAAACAACAAAAACACAAGCAACTTGCCTTTAACCTGTATGCTTCTGCAGTTACAGGAACCTGCTTGTATGAACTCTGCAATCTTTTCGGGGATAAAATAATGGCAGGACAGGTAAAAGAATTTTCCGGAAAAATACTTGCAAACTGTGTTTTAAAATTCTGGAGTGATGAAGAAAAAGTATTCATTGACAATAAACCCTGGATGGAAGAAGAAAAAGAAGTACGATATAGTGACAGAGCGCTGGCAACGGCACTGCTTTTCCATCAGTGCCCGGATAATGATGAAAAAAAATCTTTGGAAATTCTCAAGTCATTCCCTGAGAACCTTGGTATTTCATATCCATGCAATGCAGTCTGGCGGTATTGGGCCCTGGCTGAGAATGGAGCAATGGAAACTTTTATGTACGATCTGAGAAACAAATGGGGCAAAATGCCTTCCGTTTGGGAAAATAACACCCTGCAGGAAGACTGGAACGCAACACATGACAGTAATTCTCAATGGAGTCATTGTGCTGTGGCACCCATCGTGATGCTCTATCAGGGACTGGCAGGTGCTAAACCACTTACACCTGGAGGCACAAGGTACAGGATCTGGCCAAAACCGTGCGATCTCAGCCTCATTGACATGGATATTCAAACATTATCAGGCGCAATAAAATTCAAATCTGAAGGGCAAAAGGGGAACCGGATTTTTTCGCTTGAGGTGCCCGAGGGAATTGAGGTGGAACTATGGCTGGACAGCCGGGAAAAAGTCAGCCTGCCCGAAGTACAGGAACAGAGCAATGGCATAACAAAATACCGGCTAGCCGGCGGTTCAAAAATCAAGCTTAGGCTCAGGTACTCATAATAGTAACAATCACCATAGTGAAAAATATGCTAATAATTAATTCTGCTTTGACAGATTTAATACTTTAAATAAGCCCGATTTATATCCATTTGTCGTTGATAATACAGGCTATAATCAATTTTAGTACAGCCTGTTCAGTCATCTTTCCTGATAAATCAAAGCCATTAACGGACAGCTCTTGCTGGGAGCAATGGTATTTCAGCCAAACAGTATGGTTACAGGGGCACATCAAATGTGGTTGACCCGCTCAATCGTCTGAAAGGGCAAGAAATGCGTTCTGTATCCCGATGTGAAGACGGGATGGGGGGCGAACATATGTTCTACCTTATCTTATCCAAGACGTGCTCTGCTCGTAAAACAGATTTGCCGTTTATTCATTATACACAAATTTGATATTCAGGATTTCCGCGAGCGCTTTCAGGTCGTCGACATAGTCGCCGTATGAAATCGAATAGTGGTGCCCGACGGTATTGATTAGGATATCGTCGAGTTCCTGCTTGAACCGCAGGCCGAAGCCCGGCCACCGGTTGCCGACATCTTCTGCCCCTTCGATCTCCCGCTGGCAGGTCGTCGCCCGTGCGACATGGAACCTAAGCGTATCACCGTTTCCGCCGATACGGAGCATGGTGACCGGCTCATCATTTTTCAGTTCCATGCCGATGCACCCGCCTTTCATTCTGCCGATGAAATACCTGTCCGCGACCGCCTCATCCGCGATATTCCCTGCCACCGGCCAGATCTGCACGCCTTTTGTGCGGTCGGCCTGCGAGATGGGGGCTGTCCCGCAGTTGAAAAAGGTGAGGGATCGTGCGGGTTTGTTTGCGCGCGCGATATCTGCGAATACAGACGGTTTTCCGGAGAGCTGACGCATGATAAACATGCTCAGCCCCGCGGGAACATCGGCTTCGCAGGCTGAAATAATTCCATCGTCGTTGAGCATGGCAAGAGCGATACAGCCACCATAGCCGAACCCGAATTTTTCGTGCATCAGCTCAGGCATGCATTTTACCGCGAATATATCGAGATTGTAAATGTCCCGGAATTTCTTGAATGCAAGATACAGCCGGGCCTGCTTTTCGAACGTATCTTCTGCCAGTGTATCGTTTTCAGCCTGCCAATTGACTTTATCGACTTTTTTCAGAAATGCATCCGCCGCGGCCTTCACCTCGGCGTCGGGTATGCTGTCCATCTCAGCGAAAACCTGCACCATATCGTATTGCGGAAAATCGACACCGAATGCGCGTTTCCAGTCGTATTCATTCACCTGCGTCTGATACATCATCATGCACTTGCCGCCAATCGAGGCGATTTTACGGTTATGCATGCGGCGCTTTGTCCATGCTGCGCGAAGATAGGTGCATATCGTATTCCAGTTTTTCTCGTCGTTGATTTTCCCGGAAATATATTTGACCTGCCGTTTCATTTCCTGGAGGACATAGCGGATCTGGATTGATGCGCCGAGGTTGCCGTTGGCGATGCGATCAGAAAGTCCCCAGAGCACGACCGGCATGTTCAAATCGTTGATAAGGGTTATCGCCAGCGAGGAATAAATCCAGGTACCGACAACTACGACAGTAAGGTCGACCCCGTTGCCATGCATTTTTCTCACTGCATCCGCCGCCATGGCATCGTCAAACACCAGCGTCTCCTCGACAATTGCGTCAAGCCATGTTTCATTTGCAAGCTTTAATTTCCATGAATCAAGAAGTGCTTGAATTTCACCTTTATAATGGTTCCTTTTTGCCAGGCAGATAAAGCCGATACGGGGTCTTTCCAACGGAGCTTGCCAGGCAGATTTAAACATATTCCCAGACAGGCTTTGTTCGGAAACAACAGGTGACTTTTTTTCAACTGAAAATTCCTCGGTTTCCATAATTGTGACTCCTTTAATTAGCAAGTATAAATATTATTAAGTTCATCCATAAAGCTATTGGTAACACCAGACAAATATAAGATATGGTCACCGGCCTTTTACAACATCCGATTATTTTTTCAATCGTGCTCCATGCCGGGCACATCCCGACTGGGAAGGTTTCTTTTCCACAGGAACGGTTTTTTTTATTGGCTATAATTTACGACACAGTAATTCAATTCATTTTTAAATAACAAAGTTATCAATTATAATATATCTTTTGCCCATATCTCACATGCCGGCAATTCTCTTAAATGACTAGGTATGTCATGGGTTTTTCACGCCCTAACATAAGATTAGTTGTACTAATGGAAAAAGTAAATGTTGATTCCCATGGCTACCTATCCTATGTTATCCATTATTGGCTAATTGTTTTTTATTATTTAATTCTACTTTGACAGTTTTAATACTTTTAATAAGCCCGATTTATATCCATTTGTCGTCGATAATGACAGGCAAAAATCAATTTTAGTACAGCCTGTTCAGCCATCATTCTTGATGAATCAAAGCACAACCATTATATCCGTGATCTGCTCAATATTACTGAGATTACTCTCCTGTAATTCCCGAGTTTATTGTTTCGCTTTAGCAAAGAATCTTTTTGTCCTTTTTTAAAAAAACACTGATAATCTGAGAGATACTCGTCCAGCCTTTTACTGGCAGAGGATAGTGTTTTTCCATATTCTTTTGTATTTTTAACTTGTGCTGACCATAAACACATGGTACGAAAAACTTGTTATTCGATGCCCCTGAAAAGTCAATCTTTTCAGGGGTTTTATCAACAATATGTTAATCTGTTAAAGTAGAATTAACTGCATTCAATATTCAATCTTAAATCGAGGTACTATGATCAGAAAATTTTCTTTAGCATCAATCATTTTTATGGCAGCAATTGTATCAAACTGTCAAAAAGATGTTAGTTATAAGGTATATGCGCTTAAATACGAAGAGGCAGTGAATTATTCGGCCCTGGATTGGGTGGTTGGCGCAAACCCGAAAGACAGCATTCTGAACTGTAATATGTTTTGGTTCCTGAAAGGAAATAATGGACGAAATGTCCTTGTGGATTGTGGATATATTAAGACCACCAGGACAGGGACGAAAAAATATATAAGACCTGATTCGGTTTTACAAAGAATCAATATAGATCCCTCAGATATAACCGATGTAATCATAACACATCCTCATTCAGATCATATCGGGGGAATAGTTCTCTTTCCAAAAGCTATATTCTGGATGCAGGAAGATGATTATAATTACTTTGTCGGTAAAGCGTGGCAGCAAGACGGACAAAGGAGAGCATTTGAGAAAGACGATGTTCGCAATCTTGTTGAAATAAATCTGCAGGACAGATTAAAACTTATTAAAGGGGACAACCTTGAAATTATACCCGGGATAAAAGTATTTACTGGCTCAAAGCATACTTTCGAAAATCAGTATGTACTGGTAAATCCTGATTCCGAATCAAACAAAATTCTGATTGCCGACGACGCTATCTGGTTTTATTATAATATTAACCACATGCTTCCTGCAAATCTTTCTATTGACCCCAAGTCTTACGTGGATGCTATGAAAAGGATGAAAACTCTTGTTTCAAATCCCGATTTTATTATCCCGGGGCATGATGATCTCCTTTTTTCAAAGTTTCCGCAGGTGGCTGACTGGGTTGTACAAATAGGTAATTAGTCTGCCCGGAATAATGGCAGGCGATAAACGGCACTCCTAACAGTTCTCATCTATGATACGGTGATGCGACCGTCCATCAATCCGTACCTGCCAGCTGAACACACCCGGAGTAACGGTTAAGCCACGGTTGTCTTTCCTGTCCCATGAGATGGCATATTTGGGTGCTGCAGTCGCCAGGGTACGCCACGAGCGAATCTCACGGTTGTTCATGTCTACAAGACGGGATTCTATCCGGTGCTGCCTGCCCGACTTATCCATTAATAATCCGAGAGTCCAGGTGTTTCCTTCCCTTATGCAATTCAGAAGCCTTGACTGGCTTATTTCCATCGAAGGCATCTGGTTCGGACTAACAAGGCTTATCGTTTCTGCCGGCCATCGTAAATCACTGCTGAAATTTCCCAGGGATCTGTATTTGGACAGATTCTCAGGTCGCAGGTAACGGGCTTGCACGTGGTTATCACCATTGTTTCCGGTTGTGGCTTCAATCGCATGCATCCCGTTGTCTGTACGTGCCTTGCTGACCATTCCCAGGCAATAGTTTTCAATTGCCATTGGATCGAGACTTGCAGCAATAATCCCTGTTTTTGTCACTGGTCCGAAACAGGGGCCGCCATCGTACAGACATGTAAGTGCGTCAAGGATCTGCACAATACAGGGACGCAGACCAATTGTGCCCGCATAGAAATCACAGATATAATTTTCAATTACAGCACCCCCGAAGTGAGTGTCTACACAGTTACCGGCACACCCATAAGTGTTTTTAAGGCTTGATGTAATGCCGGAAAAGAAATGGCTCTTTAACACAGGGACATTGATCCAGAAATCTGCTTCGGCAAGAGGTTTAACAAGCCTGAAAGTTTTACCGTTTGAAGTGAAAGAAAGGTCAGACGGATCATTCCTGTCGGATAAAACTACCCGTGGTGCACCCGGCTCTTTAACATCATAAGGAAGTGTGTTATCAATAGGAAATCCCTGGTTCATAAGCCGTTTGGGATCAATATCAAGTGGCAAACCAATAAATGCTTTGGTATTCTCATGAGTTACAAATATGTCGAAAATAGTAATATTGGATACCGGGAAAGTACCTCCAAGCATCTGTGTAAGTCCGCATACAATTGCATTGGCAATATCAGCTTTCGACCCCCAGGGACAATATTTCCCCTTTTCTATATAAACTGAGTCTCCTTTATCAGATTTATCGAAACCATAAGAGTTGTTTATTTTTATCGCTATTTTGGTGGAGGCCGTCAGCTTTCCTGCAGGGAACAGACTTTCCCATGCTGCTCCCAATGAACTTTTTCCTGTCAGCTTCAATATAACCGCGTCAACCATGGCGGCAACTTTCACAGGATTGGTTCTGAATGAGAAATTGGGCACGGCATCGACCACCTCCAGAGTTTGTATTGCATCTGGTAAGAATGCAACGGCTATTGGTGAGCTCTCACCATACCTTGCAAATCTCCCGAACGAAAATAGGTATGGGATAGCTGCAGTCGCACAGGTTGCACTTTTGAGAAATTGTCTTCTTTTCATAGACTGTTCCAATTTTCATTGAAGTGTATTATAATTCTAATATTACATTGTCTTTTGCCAGTATTCCTATACAAAAAACTCTTTACAGATATGCTACATGTTCAATTTCTTGCAGGAGTGATCACTATGCTCACCACATAATGAGAGTCATTTCCTGATATCATAAGCCATTAGAGCATTCCCATGTCTCAGATACAACACACCGTCATGTATTGTCGGATGAGCAAAATGCTGGTTGATTCCCTTTTCTATTTTCAGGGTCCCGGTGATCTTCATTTTATCTCCCCCAACACTGATGAGATTCACAGTTCCATTATCTGAATAACAGAACAGCTTGCCATCGGCCGAAATAATGTTGCCGAGTTTTACTCTTAACGAATCAACTGCCTGGCCCGTCTTTAGGTCAAAACTCTTTAACCATGAATTTTTCCCATGGCAGTACAGGCGGTCATTCATTACTACAAATCCCTGGATTGTACTTACCATTTCAGGATTTTTCCAAACCTCTTTAATGCTGGTTCCTTCAGGTGAAACTTCCAGCTTGACACCTCCATTGCCATCGCCGGCAACATAGTACATATATCCGTTTTTAAAAACAGGTGTATTATTGTGCTGATTATATTTAAGCATATGCTGTTTGTGCGACCAGAGCAGCTCACCTGTAGTTGCATCCAGTCCGAAAAGCGCATTGACCGAGAAGGTGACAATTATATCCCGCAGGGGTAATTTAATCATCATTGCCGAACAGTGAGCAACCGTATCTCCCAAGGCTTTAGACGACCATACCAGGTTCCCGCTAAAACGATCCAGTGCAACAAAGTTCATTTCTTTTGCACCTGTGTAAAAATAAAGCTTCTTTTCATCAACAAGGGGTGATTCGGAGTAGCCGACATCATTATGAATGCCCTTGAAATCATTTATAACATTTATCGCCCATCTTTCTTTCCCGGTTCCGGCTTCAAAACAACCGATACGGCCATTCCCGGAGGCTACATATACTAAATCACTTATTACCGTTGGAGTTGAACGTGAACCCGGAACAGTATTATCATAACCCTTGCCGGTAAATTCAATTCCGTTTGGAGATTTCCATACCAATTCCCCCTTTAAGTCCAGAGCAGAAAGATAACTGGTGCTGTCAATTTCACCGGTGATATAGATTTTGTCACCAGCAACAACGGGTTGACTATAGCCAATACCAATTTTATCTGTGAACCAAAGCAGGCCCGGGCCTTCTTTTGGCCAGGAATCCAATAAATGTTTCTCCTCAAAAATACCGTCACGGTTTGGCCCAGGATCGGTCCTTTTTCTCGAAGTAAACCTGGGGATACCGCGTGGAAAAGTAGATTTTTTGAATGATGAATGGCAGAAAAATTTCGCCTTTATCATCGACGAGTGCAAGCGGCTGGGAATAACCTTAACGTTGGGTATTGGCCCCGGATGGACAGGTAGCGGAGGCCCCTGGGTGAAACCCGAAGAATCGATGAAATACCTGGTAAGCAGTACAACAATTCTTGATGACAACTCACCATCGCCCATTGTGCTTCCCGTTCCAACTCCCATCACCCCCTTGTTTGGCGAAGGTGTCTTTACCCCCGAGCTAAAAGCAAAATGGCAATCATATTACGTTGATCAATATGTACTGGCATTCCCCCTCCCCGACACATCCATCCGCATAAGCAATATAAATGAAAAGGCTATATACTATCGCAATGCCTATACTTCAATCCCCGGGACCACTCAGTTCATAAATGAACCCTTTATGGGTTCGTCGCAAAAAAACAAACAGGGCATCGCTAAAAACACAGTGATTGACCTTACCAGCCTGTTGGGCACTGATGGTTCACTAAATTGGAAAGTGCCAAAAGGGAAATGGCTCATCATGCGTTTTGGCATGCGCAACAACGGCTCGGTTACCAGACCGGCGCCACATCCGGGACTAGGCTTTGAATGTGACAAATTTGATACCCTCGCGCTTCAACACCATCTGGATGAATTTCTCGGAAAACTAATCAAAAATTCTCCTGTTTATAACTCCTTACAGGGGGGCTTAAAAACACTGCACATGGACAGTTGGGAAATGTTTGCCCAAAACTGGAATGAAAATTACAGAAAGGAATTTATGCAACTTTGCGGCTATGACCCTGTTCCTTTTCTACCGGTGTATTCAGGGCTTATTGTTGAAAATTCCGAGGTCAGCGAACGTTTTTTATGGGATGTGCGCAACGTGGCAAATAAACTCATCCTTTCTGCTCACGCCGGATATGTTAAAAAAACCGCGTACCGGTATGGACTTAACCTTTCTATTGAGCCTTACGACATGTACCAGGGATCTGATTTAGACCTGGGCGCTGTTGCCGATGAACCCGGCTGCGAATTCTGGAACCATAAGAACGGCTTTGCTTCGGCTTTTAGTTGTATTGAAGCAACATCTGCAGCACACATCATGGGCCGGCCGGTAATTATGGCCGAAGCCTTTACTACCGACTGGAACAAAGATCCCTATACCTTCTATCCAACAATCATGAAAAATCAGGGCGACTGGGCTTTTTGCTGCGGCATCAACCGGTTCTATTATCACACCTTTACGCATAAGGCCTGGATTGACGACAAGTACCGACCCGGAATGTCAATGGGAGGATATGGCGTACACTGGGACCGTGGACAAACCTGGTGGGACATGTCGGGCGACTATCATGCTTACATTGCCCGATGCTCATACATGCTGCGGCAGGGAAAACCGGTAGCCGACATTTTATACCTAACCCCCGAAGGGTCCCCGCATGTGTTTAGGGCACCCGCATCAGCTGTTAGCGGCCATCCCGACTCGTTGCCCGACCGCAGAGGATTTAATTTCGATGGATGTTCTCCCGATATGCTTATGAAATATGCTTCCGTGAAAGATGGAATGATTGTATTTGAATCGGGTGCCAGGTATAAAATTCTTGTGCTGCCATCAAACAAAACTATGACCCTTCCGCTGCTTAAAAAAATTGAACAACTGGTAACAAACGGCGCAACCGTTCAAGGCCAACCTCCTGTTCAATCGCCCAGCCTGTCAGGATTTCCACAATGCGATGAGGAAATAAAAAAACTGGCGGCAAACCTCTGGGGAACCGATAACCCTTCCCCGGATAAAAATGTCAGGGTTTTCGGAAAAGGGAAAATTTATTGTGGAAACTTTTACAGTCCTCCAGAAGAAAATTCGCTTTACCCTCCTTATGATGCAACAGCCGAAATACTTAAAAACAATGGCTTTCAGGAAGATTTTGTTACGTCAGGACAAATTAGATATACGCACCGCCAAACCGACTCGGCCGATATATGGTTTGTGTCAAACAAAACAAACCAACCCCAACTGGCAAATTGTTCTTTTGCCTTCCAGCAAGGATTGGCTGAACTATGGGATCCTGTAACAACCCGTACCATTAAGGTTTTTAATAGCACATATGGCAATAAATATTTAACCATCCCCATTCAGTTTGATGCTTACCAAAGCTTTTTTGTAATCGTAAACAAATATGAAAAAAACAAGCCGGCACAGCTTTCTGCCGTTTCGGAAAAAGAACGTGTTACTAACTTTAATAACCCGTGGGAAGTGTGTTTTGACACGGCAATGGGAGGCCCGCGAAAAATTATTTTCCCTACGCTCGACGATTGGAGCAAACGCACCGAAGAAGACATAAAATACTATTCAGGCAAAGCCACCTATAAAAATTCTTTCTCTCTAAACCAGGAACCATACAACCGCGTAATCCTTCGCCTGGGTGAAGTATGCAACATGGCCGGGATAAAGATAAACGGACACCACCTGGGGGTTATTTGGACAGCCACCTGGGAGATTGACATAACCGAATTTGTTGTAAAGGGCAATAACACACTCGAAATTGAAGTGGTAAACCTCTGGCCAAACCGCCTCATTGGCGACGAAAATAAACCCTACGACAGCGTTGTTAACGGCATCTGGCCCGACTGGCTTATTAACAAAACACCACGTACCAGCGGCCGATATGGATATGTTGTATGGACATTGTATGAAAAAAATGCACCCCTGCTGAAATCAGGTTTATTAGGACCGGTACAAATAATAATAAAATAAAAACATGATAACTTTACTGTTACTCATCATTGCTGTTATAACCTATTTTTCAGCTTTTTGCCAGAAACAGGAAGTTGTGGATTACTCGCCAGGTTATGATATTGCTGTATATTACTTAACCAACTACCACATGACCGATACACGGTAGCAACAGCGCTGCGGAAATGCGTGGAGCGAATGGGAACTGGTAATAAATGCAAAATCCCGGTTCACCGGCCACCCCCAGCCCAAAGTGCCATCGTGGGGCGATCTGGCAGGCTGCCCGGGGTATTTGATCAACAATGTACCAGCTGTTAACAAGCCGTCAGGAGACAACTGGTTTTTCAACTTTTCTCAGCCGTCCATTGATCCGCTATCGGCATTGATTTACGGTGAGAACACTTTTTCAACCATTGTCCACAGCGGACGAATGCCGGATATTTACTTGCCGGGAATACAGGTATTGATAAGGTATAAAAAAAGATAGATTGTTTAAATAAGAATTAAGTTATGAAATCAATCTTATATGAAAAAATTCTTATGCTTCCGATACTCAGTGTTTTCGTAATGTTTGCCGCTTGTAAAAGAGCAAATAAACTTAATGTCGAACAATGGAAAGAAGCAGAGATTGAACTGCTTGCTCAGAAACAATATAAAAATCCTTATACGGATGTTGAACTATGGGTGGAGTTTTCCGGGCCGCAGTCGCAAAAAATCGTGAGGCCTGCATTCTGGTTTGAAAAGAAATATCAGCCAGATTGCATTATTTCGTGCCTTAAATGTGTAAATTTGCACATAAATAACACAAAATATGTGAAACCATGAAAATCAGGAGAGATTGTCTGGACGCTCTTGAGCAATGGAGGTCCAGTACAAACCGGAAACCGTTAATTCTGAAAGGATCCCGGCAAACTGGCAAGACCTGGATCTTGCGCGAATTTGGCAGGTTATTCTTTGAATACATTGCTGAGTTCAACTTTGAAAAAACAACAGAGCTATCTGAAATTTTCGAAAAAACAAAGGATGTAAAGAGAATACTGAACGATCTCGCTCTATATACAGATGTTCCGATTGTTCCGGGAAAAACACTGATTATTTTTGATGAAATTCAGGAATGTAATGGTGCTTTCAACAGCTTAAAATATTTCTGCGAAGACAGCCCTGAATACCATATCGTTGCTGCAGGTTCTCTGCTTGGGATTTCTATAAAAAAGAAAAAACTGTCAGTTCCGGTTGGCAAAGTGAATATACTAAACCTGAAGCCTGTTTCATTCAGTGAATTTCTTCGCCAGACAGATGATAAAATATATAGATTCGTTGAAAGTATTTCAGAGATAAAACCTCTGCCCGAAATTATTTTTAACAGATTATCAGAAGAATACAAACGGTACCTGTTATGCGGAGGAATGCCTGAGGCGGTTGTTTCGCTACTTGATAACCGGGGGGTTGGTGTTGTTGAAGAGGTATTGCAGAATGTTCTGGACCTTTACACGCTTGATTTTTCAAAGTATGCTGATGGTGCTGATATCACAAGGATAAATAACATCTGGAATTCATTGCCATCACAACTTGCCAAGGAAAACAAAAAATTTATTTATAAAGTAGTAAAAGCCGGGGCAAGGGCGCGTGAGTATGAAGATGCATTGCTCTGGTTAGAAGAAGCAGGACTTGTTTACAGGATCTTTAATGTTTCCAAACCCGCCATTCCATTAAGTGCTTACAGGGATATTTCTGCTTTTAAAATGTATACCTTCGACTGCGGAATATTAAGGAGGCTAGCCAGGATTCCACCCGAGATTATTCTATCAGGACATCCCGGATTTACCGAATTCAAAGGGGCATTGGCTGAGAATGCAGTCTTACAATCTCTTATGATGCAATTTGATGAAAAACCCCATTACTGGACTTCAGAGAACAAGGCGGAAATTGACTTTTTAATTCAAACATCCTCACGAATTATACCGGTTGAAGTAAAATCGGAGTCACGTGTAAGTGGAAAAAGTCTTTCAGTTTATCATGCAAGATTTGCTCCCCGAATCAGGATAAGATTTTCTTTAAATAACTTGAAACAGGATAACGGATTGATAAATATCCCTTTATTCCTGGCCGACTGGACGAAAAAAATTGTTGAATTTTTATCATGAGCAGAATCAAAATCCTCTTCGCGGCAGTGGTGGCACTACTATCTGTTGCCTGTCATCATACCAGTTATGATATAAACTCACCGGATGGCAATATTTCAGCTACTGTTTACCTTAAGGATTCAAAAATAGCATACAAGCTATTCCTCAATGATTCACTGTTAATGGATGAATCACCTTTGGGGATAAAACTTCAGGATAGTGCTTATGATTTTACAAACATTACTTCTTTTGGAGTTACAACCTGGGATTCTGTAAATGAGGTTTATACTCTGCCAACCGGAAAGCATAGGATATGTCAGAATCATTCAAATCAACTTACAATTGCAGCTAAAAATAAATCAGGCAAAGAGATAAAAATAGTTTTTAGAGCATATAATGATGGCGTGGCCTACCGGTATATTCTTTCGAATGATCAGGAAAGTATAGTTTCTGATGAAATAAGCGGATTTAACATTCCTAAAGGCTCTGTCGCATGGGCTATGGGTCAAGTTATTGATCATGAAGGATTCTACTACAAACGATTGGTTGATACTATGAATCTGGACGTTTATACATTGCCTCTGTTGATTCAAACTCCATCAAAAAAGTGGATCTTACTTCATGAATCTGATGTAATGGGGAAATATTGTGCAAGTTATTTGCATGGAATTGACAGCAACGGAATCTTTAAAATAAATATACATACTCCACGATTGAAATTTCAATGGAACAATGACCTGAAAAAACTTGAAATTCCGGTTGACCTGAAGCGAACAGAGGTTGTTGCTCAAACTAACCTTTGTACACCCTGGAGAGTAATGGTAACAGATAATTCATTAAAATCAATTGTAGAAACCACACTGATTGAAAACCTTGCGACTCCGTCGGTAACATCAGATGTATCGTGGATTCATGCCGGAGTTGCAACCTTCCCATGGTGGGGTGATAATCTGGCCAATGGAGATACAATATCGCTAAAAAAATATATCGATCTGGCTGCTGAAATGAACTGGGAATTCATAGAATTTGATGTTGCATTGATTGGTTCAGGAGGAAGTGCTGTGGAAAATTGGAAAACAACTCCCTGGATACCCCGGATTGTAAAATATGCAGCCTCAAAGGGTATTTCAGTTTATGGCTGGGATGAAAGAAAGAATCTTGATACACCGGAAAAACGTGCGGATATTTTTTCAAGATATCAGGGATTTGGTATTAAAGGAATAAAAATTGACTTTGTAAATGCAACCGACCAGGAAGCGATGAGATTCAGGGAAGCATGTCTGCAGGACGCCTTAAAATATAAGTTACTGGTCAGCTTTCATGGCGATTATCCCCCACGCGGGGAACGAAGAACTTATCCGAATATAGCCACACAGGAAGGTGTAAAGGGAGCAGAATACTATCTTTTTGCCTCTGACAGTGACATCCCCACTCCTGAATATAACTGCACCCTGCCCTATACGCGCAATGTCGTCGGACCAATGGATTACACCCCTGTTGCATTTTCTAATCCCCGCCGAATGACGACCTATGCCCATGAGCTGGCTATGTCGGTAGTGGTTGAATCAGGCTGGCTCTGTATGTGCGACAAACCGGAATATTACCTCGGGTCGCCCGCGAAAGAATTCCTGGAGCAGCTTGTCTCAATATGGGATGAGACAATATTTCTTGACGGATACCCCGGAAAGTTCTTCTGTATTGCCCGCCGTAGCGGAAATAAATGGTTTGTGGCAGGTATTAATGCCGGACCTGAACGGACAGTATCCCTGAAACTGGTTTTTCTGAAAGAGGTTGCTGCCGGGGTTAAACTTTACTGTGACGGAGATCATGCCAGGGAAACATGTACTGTTAAAGAGATAACCTGTTCCCCGGCTGAAAATCTCGAGATTACCATGACTCAGAACGGGGGATTTGCCATGATCATCTGAAAATATTGTAGGTGTTTTAAAAACTCACAATTATTTATAAAATATTATCTTATGATGAAAAAATTAATGATTTCAGACCAAAAACATCAGGAAATTTATGTACCAAAAAGGATTACCGTTATTCCCGGAAAATCAATGCAACGGCGTATGTTCCTGGCATCTGTGGGAGCTATTGCAGCTGCCTTTGCAGCACCAAGGTGGGTAAAGGCTATGGCAGAACCGACTGGCCCATCAGAACATTCCCAGGACTCCGGTCGTGACGCCTTTTTTTTGCTGCCCCTTACGAAGATTACCATTGGTGGTGAGTTTCACCGCCGTGTGTTTGACCTGATAGAAAACAATCTCCTTAAACTCGACATTGAGAAGGTCTATCTCGATCCATTCCTGTCCAGGCAATTTCCACCCGATCAATGGGTGTTTATGGGTACCGGCGTGTTGCTTCGGTCAGCTGCTAACTTCGAGTTGTTCAGCGGCGATTCCAGGATCAGCGATAAGCGAAAGCTTATCACTCAAAAGCTTATCAGTGCACAGGATGAAAGCGGTTATATAGGTGTTCGTTTGCTGGGCGCAACATGGAAGAATAACTATGAGCCGGAAGACGCTGCCGACATTATGCAGGGATTCAGCGCAGTGCACAGGCATTTTGGCAATGCTGCAGCTCTCGGTGCTGCTGAAAAACTCGCCCGGGCAATGATGACAGCTTATCCTTTGGGCACAGAGATACGTCATGAGGCTATCGACCTGCCCGAGGGATTCGATGACCTTTATGAACTCACACACGATGAAAGTTATGTTGATTATTATGCTTATATACCTTATGAAAGCGCGGCGAAAAGCTTTGGATTTATAGCCGGATATGAGTTCCCGGAAGACCAGATCGGGAGGACACAGGTACACTGTTACGCCAATTTCGAGCGCAGTCGCGGGCAATTGTTACTCTACCGACGCCGGCCCGATCCACAGCTCCTGGAATCGTCACAGCAGATAATTGATTTCCTGTGTAAACGAAATGGTATGTACATAATCGGTTCAACAGGTAATAATGAGCAATGGCGTCCGCCGAAAAATGGAAGTCCGGAGACCTGTGCAACTGCTTACCTGCTGCTGCTCCTTCACGAGATGATACGAATCT
>Ga0172363_10001131_pt1 | contig 21297 bp, 23 predicted proteins | sample LakKivs2_kivu2a2_FD_114541 | JGI IMG/M metagenome (GOLD analysis project Ga0172363, IMG submission 114541) | Sediment microbial communities from Lake Kivu, Rwanda - Sediment s2_kivu2a2 | ecosystem: Environmental > Aquatic > Freshwater > Lake > Sediment | place: Rwanda: Western Province, Lake... | reverse complement strand
CTTCGGGTTGGTGCAGACCGCTCGGCATTTGCTATGCTGGAACAACATAGCATCGTGAATGGGTGGTTTAAGGAAAACCCATCACGCTATTCTGGGATACTACTTTGTAAAGCTTTAAATCTACATAAGCCAAAAATACAAAATGACTCAGCAAGGGACCCGAGCCACGCTCTTTAATCTGGCCGCAAACCTATTTTTGTTTGTGATAAAATTCTTAGGGGCTCAAATCACCGGCAGCCTCGCGCTTATGTCGGATGCCATCAACTCTTTCTCAGACAGTGTCTACTCTATAGCGATATTTTTCGCCGTCAGGGTCTCCCACAAGGAGGCTGACGAGGGGCATCCATTCGGCCACCACCGGGCTGAGCCAGTGGCGAGTCTATTGATTGCCCTGCTCGCAGGCATCCTGGGGTTCGAGATAGTGAAGACCGGCGTTTTTGGCTTGATGAGCCCGGAGCTTCGCACTTTCAGCATGCTTGCGGTCTACATCCTGCTGGTAACTATGGGCCTCAAGGCTTTCATGGCGGTATACTTCAGGAGGGTTTCTAAGAAGATACGGAGCCCGGCTCTGAAGGCGACGTCCGTCGACTGCAGGAATGATGTCCTGGTTTCGTCCATCGCAATGCTCGGCGTAATAAGCCTATCAACTGGTTTCTCCAACCTAGACTATTATGCTGCAATCGCAATCGGGCTGTTCATCATACGCTCTGGCTATATGATAGGTAGTGAGAATGTGGACTATCTGATGGGCAAGACTGCACCGAAGGAGATGATTGAGGAGATCGAACACAAGGTAAAGGGCGTTAAGGGCGTTCTAGGAGTACATGATGTCCTCGCACACTATGTTGGCAATTACTTACACGTGCAGGCCCACATAGAGGTCGACGGGAAGATGGACACCCGCCAGTCGCACGAAGTGGGCAATAAGGTGACGGAGTTAATAGAACAGATGCCTGCAGTTGACAAAGCCTTTATCCACGTAGACCCGAAGAAGTGACCACTAGCTTTTCGGCTCAAATACAGCCTAGCTCTTCCTCATGTAAACATTCGTGCATGGGAACGCTATCTCGATTTTTTCCTTGTCGAATTCGGCCTTCAGGGCTTTGATGAACTCATGTTTGAGCACATACTGCAGGTCCCATCTCTTCACCGTGAACCAGACGTTGAAGTTGATGTTTGAATCCCCGAACTCATAGAACCTGACGGTCGGCTCCTCATTCTCCACGACCGTATTGGTCTTCGCCGCCGTTTCCTTGGCCACCCTCAACGTGGTCTTTTCCACCGCCTCCAGATTGCTCCCGTAACCGACCCCGCAGGGCACCTTGAACTTCACAGCCTGCTTCGGCTGGTCGAAGTTTATTATCGTGGACTCGGCGAGCTTGGCGTTGGGCACGACTATCATAGTATGCTGCATGGTCTTTATCCAGACACTTCTCCAAGTCATCTTTTCCACATAGCCTGCCAGTTCCGGCTCTATCTGTATGTAGTCACCTATCCTTGCGCTCTTGTCTGAGGCGATGTACAGCCCGGCGAAGTAGTTAGAGAGCGTGGATTGGAGCGCCAGCGCGACGGCCAGACCACCGATGCCTAGCGAAGCGAGCAAGGGGGTTACCTCGACATTAAAACTCGAGAGTATTATGATACCGCCTATGGCGTATATGAATATGCTGGCCAGGGTCTTCAGACTCATCAGCGATGTTCGCTCTATCTTCCGCCCTTTTGTGTCCTTCGCAGCGTACCAATAGACTGTGGCGTTTACGGCCTTCCTTGTTATGTATACCCCGAGCCCGACAACAAATATCACGAAGAAGTTCCATATCCAGCCGCGGTATGGCGAAAGCGCCTCTACGGACTTTACAGCATAATATAGCCCGACTGCCCCCACTATCAGGTAGAACGGCCACCTTATCTCCTTGATTATGCGTCGGCGGAGTGTGTTCTCATCCCTTCGCGGCTCGAAGATGTAGTTCTCTATGACAAAGAATATGGTGCGACCTATCAAAAATGTCAGGGCCATTATCCACGCCGCATATGCAAGGTCCCCGAAGTTATCTACTATGCTTGAAAACAGGTCTAAAGCCATCTAATCAGCGCTTTTGGCTGGGCCCGCGCAATAAGTTATCATATGGTCGAATAAAAGCGTGTGCTGGAGAGTGGCATTACAAGCGCCTCTTTTTAAAGCTGCCCTTCAAAATATCTCGCAAACCTTTCAAAATGGTCAAGATAGAACAGACTCATTCGGACTGCATTGGCTGCGGGGCGTGTATGGCAGTATGCGACAACTGGGAGATGGGCCCGGACGGAAAGGCCCGGCCGAAGAAGACGGATGTCCCCGAGGTCGGTTGCAACAAGGAGGCAGCAGACGTCTGCCCGGTTGGATGCATCCACGTAAAGTAGTCTTTCTGCGAGCTCTTTGTATTCCTAAGCAAGCCAGCTTTGCTTTGGCGGACTGGCTTTGCTAGGTTTTTCTGTCATTAGGCTTAAGAGAATGCGACAAAAATGAGCCGCGCGTCCTTTATTGCCCTCACGATTCTACTATCCCTGATAATGGTCATTCTACCTGCCGCCTCAGGTGTGCGCAGGGACTACTGGGATGCAATAGCTGCGTTCATCACGGAGGACGTCACATTTACCAAAGCGTGGAGCGTTATAGAAGAGGGTATCAACAACGGGCTTGACCTCCCCGCGGCTATTGACAGACTCGGCACTAACGAATACTGCCCCGAGCATTTCCAGAACAATTGTTTAGACGATGACGAGCACACACTCCTGCTTTATAACTGGCAAGAGGGATGTCGTGGTTATGTCGAGGACTGTTGTGTGGAGAACTCTATAAATTGCCGCGGCGTGATGGCTGCAGGAGCGGCTGCAGCAGCCACGAATATAACCCTTCGGGACCTGCGCAACTACTGCATACAGTATCACTGCCTGCCTACGGGCTGCGCGATGGACAGCGACTGCGACATTTATTATCAGTGCCCCCGTGGCTCGACGTGGACAACTGTCGTGCGCTGCGACACGGACTCTGCGACCTGCTACTGCGCAAGTGCCTGCTCTGACGGTTACTGCGACTACAAAGAGAGCCTCACCAAGTCGTGCCCGCGCGACTGCACTGCACAGGGCAACGACACTGACATGGATGGCCTTTCGGACTTTACTGAAGAAACTCTCCATGGCACTTCCCCTGAATCCGAAGACACCGACGGTGATGGCCTCACTGACTGGCAAGAAGTTGAGATGGGCTCCAACCCGCTCGATCCCGACACTGACAAGGGCGGGCAGTGCGACGGGCCGAAGGCACTTGCTACCTGCAGGATGGGGCCGGACCCTTGTGTCTTAGACTCGAGCAACCTTTGCTATGAGAATCTGAACGGCGCTCATATCTGGAGCGCAGACTCGGACAACGACGGCTTTGTGAATGCAGTCGACGTCTGCCCACAGGATCCCCAGGACCGGTGCGCGCAGGGCAACGATCCCAGCATCGACTCCGACATGGATGGCATGCCAGATGACTGGGAGAACGCCTATCTCACAGAAGATTCCTCTGGCGACCCCGACAATGACGGCCTGACAAACGACCAGGAATACCTTGCAGGCACCAACCCACTCGACCCCGACACAGATTCAGATGGCCTTCCTGATGGTTTCGAGGGCGTCGGGCAGGATCTAGACCCGAACGCAGACTATGACGGTGACGGGCTGACAAACCTTGAGGAGTACTATGCCGGCACGGATCCGCGCAACCCCGACACAGATGGTGATGGCATACTCGACGGTGACGAGGGCCTAATTCCCAGCGAGAACGTCACAATACAGATAGAGTTCTTGGACATAACGCCGCGTGACGCATATCCCGATGATGGCATATACACCTTCAAGTACGGCCAGACCCTGGAGCAGGTGGTGATTCGCGCCAAGTACTCCGACGGCATGCCCATCCTGCACCCGCTCATAATAGGTGAGCTCGCCGTGAAGGGCGGTGTAGAGATGATTCCGATCTCGTTCGGGAACCTCACAAAGACAAATTTCGCCGCACTCCCGGATTATGACATTCTTGAGAAAAACCACGAGGCGCCGTTCATGACGCTTTCCATATCCGTCTTGGACCCGTTCGGCAGGAGCGGCAACATCTCCACGAGGCTCTTTGTGTTAAACACTGACGAGGGAGAATTCAGGATAGAGGTCAACAAACCGCGCGGGAAGTATGCGTACGGCCAGATAGCCCAGTTTGACATTAAAGTCGCCGGCGTTTCAGCACTCGCCGGCCAGACCAAGGTTACTGTCTTTGTGGAGGGTTCCGGCGAGGAGTTCGAACTTGCCGGCGACGGGGGCTCATTCATCGGCGATTATATAGTGACGAAAAGTGATTCCGACCCGCTTTATTTCCTCCTATATGCAAGCACTTCTGTCGGCAACAAGACGTATGATTCAGTAAGGCGGGCCGAGGTGGACATAGACCCGATACTACTCGTTGAATACCTACAGGACAACTCGGTTCAAGGGAGCTATGCGTTCTCTATCTCATACCCAAACAACGAGCCGATTACCTACAACTCGATCGAGGGCAGGTTGAACGGCCTTCCAAAAAACCTTTCCAAGTACTCGACCTACTACATAGCGTCTCTTAGCGAGAGCGAATTGCAGGACCTAAAGGACAAGGACCTGCTCGTCGAGGTTTTTGACGAATATGGCAACAAAGGCAGGCTCACAGTCCCATCGAGCCTCATAAAAGTCGAGCTGGGCTTCGACATATTCTCATCAGTGCTGCTGGCTGTGATACTAGTCTCCGCCTTTTTGGGGGCCGTTCTGGTCTATGAGCTCTTGAAGAAGCAGAGGGCGAGGAAGCGGGCAGGCATGTACAAGCTCTACAAGCGCGATGCCCTGTTCAAGAAGAAGCGCCAGCTCGAGGAAATAATCAAGGACACTCGAGAGCAGTACTTCAAGAAGAAGATGCCCGAGGAGTACGCAGCCAAAAAAATCGCGGATTCGGAAGAGGAGCTCAAGTTGCTGAACGAGGATCTTGTGGAGATGGACAAAATCGAAGATGAACGTCAGAGAAGCGATAGAAAAAAGAAGGTCCGTTAGGAAGTTCAAGGACGAACAGGTGCCGAAAGACGCCATCAATGAGCTGATAGCTGCTGCCAGACTAGCACCTTCGGGCTGCAATGTGCAGCCGACCAAGATATCCGTGGTTGCGTCTGCTGATGCTAAAAAGCGGCTTGAAAAGGCCGGTGCATTCGCACAGGGTTTCGTGTCAAAAGCCCCCCTGATACTTGTGATATGTGGTGACCCAGCAGGTTACGAGGACGAAGACCGTTTGTTGAAAGGCGAGAACCGCAACAGGTGCTTCCGCGACCTTTCCATAGCTTCAGCATTTATCGTACTGCGAGCCACCGAACTTGGCTTGTCAACGTGTTATATAGGCCTTATAGACTCCGATGCAATCAAGAAAACGCTCAAGATTCCAGATAGTTATATAATCCCCTATGTCATATGTGTTGGTTATTCAGCTGAAAAGCCCCGTGGCCTTTCGAGGAAACCACTCGGGGAGTTTATTTTGGGCGAAGCGTAATTATTAAGATGGATGAGTTATGTGTAAACTGTGTTAGGGAAACCTGTCCGATACCTTTGATAGAAACGCGCAAGGCGATAAATGCGGCCACGAAGGGACAGATTATTGAAGTCACTGGGACGCATCCCGCTTCAAAGAAGGAGATTCCGATGGCCGTAAAGGCGATGAAACTGAAGCTATTGAGTGTTGACGAAAAGGATGGCGTATGGAAAATCAAAATACAAAAGTAATTAAAAATGGCCAAAGCAACTATAGTATTGCACTCTGGCGACTTCGACAAGGTCTATAGTGCGCTGATAATAGGCAACGGGGCGCTGGCGATGGGCATGGACTGTTCGATTTACTTCACATTCTGGGGCTTGCAGAGACTCAGGCTTGGTGCCCTTTCAAAAGGTCACATCTCGAAGATGCACATGATGGGTCTGGGCAAGTGGTTCATGAAGAGGAAGATGAAGCAGGCAAACGTCGCATCCCTTGAGAAGCTGATGAAGGATTTCAAAGAGCTGGGCGGGAAGATAATCGCCTGCGACATGACAATGGAGGTCATGGGAATAAAGAAAGAGGATCTAGACCAGTCGCTGATTACGGAGTACGGGGCCGTCGGGACATACATCAGGGAAGCCCGTGAGTCAGACATCACGCTGTTTATATAACCCACAGTAATAATATTGCGGTTGGATTATTCAGCAAAAACCCAGAAACACCCGTATGGAAACAGTCCGAGGTTGCCCCAAGTTTCTCAGGAACGGGCCGTGCGGAGGCTACAAGAACGGCTGCTGTGAGGTTTATCCTGACCAGAAGTGTTTGTTTGTCTCAGTCTGGGAGAAGAACCCGACTGCGCTTACGAGAGAGGTTTAAGACAAAAAATAACGGAGACTCTAAGATGACACTGGCCGATAAGTTGCGGGACAAGGAATTCGTCATAACGGGGGAGATAGAGCCAGGCTCTGCCGTGTCCGACTCTTTCCTGAAGAAGGCCGCCGCGTTCAAGAAGTACACAAAAATACTCAACGTTATCGACTCGCCACTCGGCGAGCCGCAGGTCTCCTCACTGGCCACAAGTGTAGTCCTTAAGCAGAACGGCTTCGAGCCCGTGCTCCAGATGTGCGCCAGGGACCGAAACCGCACTGCGATAATCAACGACCTTCTGGGCGCGAAACTGCTCGGCGTCGACAACGTCCTTGCCCTCACTGGCGACTACCCGAAGGAGAGCAAACCTGTCTACGAATACGACTCGGTCAGGCTCCTTAAGCTCATAAAGGAAGAGATGCCTGAGAAATATCAAGGGTTTGAGATGTGTGTCGGCGCGGCCTACAATCCGCTGGCCAAGCCGCCGGGACCCGAGCTTATAAAGCTGGAGAAGAAGCTGAAGTATGCAGACTTCATCCAAACGCAGATGGTCTTCGACTTCAACGTACTGGACAATCCAGTGGTGAGAAAGAACAAGAAGAAGATCCTCGTTGGCGTCCTCCCACTCTTGCCCGGGATGGCCGACTACTTCAACAAGAACATCCCTGGAGTGGCCATATCTGAAAAGGTGGCCAAATCCATTAAGTCGGCGGATGATGGGATAAAGCTGGCCAACTCAATCGCCCGCTGGGCCAAGTCAGAGGGCTTCGCAGGGGTGCACCTGATGGTGTTCAAGGTCGAGGACAGAATAGGCGAGATTCTGAGAGGCCTTTAGCTATAAATCATCGCGCAAACGGGACTGCTTACCTAGCTAGCGGGACCATCCTTATAGTATAACTTGTCGTTTTACTTGGCTCTATAAGTGCCATATTCCCCTTTCCATAGAAATATTCATAACCAAGCGCACTAGCGGTGAAATAATAGTAACCGGCATCCAATCCAACAAATGTAAACTCGCCAGCTGCCTCTTGTGTAGATCGCAATACGTCACCCTCATCTAAAAGAGTCACTGACGCCGTTATCGGCGCATTTGTATTGGTGTCAACCACGGTCACTCTGATACCACCGGTTTGTGGGAGTGAAGCTTGGCAGTAGTCCCCCGGCACCGACACGACTATCGTATTTTCGGATGCAGTGTCGATGGCTTCCGAGTTTATCTGTACCTTGTCGCTTTGCGGGGACGAGACTTCGGCATACAGCATCTGGCTTTCTACCCCATTGAAGATAAATGAGTCTTCGGACGATGTCTGAGAGGCGATTAGTTCTTGGTTCTCACCCCTGAGTGCCACAGTCAGTTCCGGGCAGTTTTGGTTGAAGACCAGAACAACTACGTCGTCTGGCCCAAAAGGCGGCGCAGGTGCACTGCAAAAGTCTTCTGGAAGTTCGAGATCTATGATGGTCTGCGCAGCCGCGGCATTCTCAACTCTAACTGGTGGCGATTCCACAGTAACGCCGCTCATAACATTGGTTGCCAAAGCCGATACATAGCTAGTGTCAACTCCTGTAAACGTGAACTCACTTTTCATACCCTCCTGTCTCTCAATCAATAAATCGCTCAAATGGTCAAAAAGATCGACTCTCACGACACAACCTGGTTGTTCACTGAGGCTCACAATAACAGTAGTACCCAAATCCATCTGGTCATTAAAGCAGTCTGCATCGCAAGAGCCGTATTCCCACGAATCGCAATACCCATCCCCGCAATAACTATAATATCCGCAATCATACGGGCATGTATACAAATCCTCGTACACATCGCACATGCCGTCGCCGCACACGTAATAATTGTTGTAGCTCATGGGTTTTATCAGGAACCCGAATATCGCAATTATCACTATCGAAAGCACAAGCAGGACCTCAGGTAGGTTCTTCCTGACGAAGATAAGTATCGCATCATCATCTCGGTCCAGGTGCTTTGAAAGCCATCTGTATTCCTTAGCCCACATCGCAAGCGGCACGAGTAGGACGCTCAGAGTCAGGATGTAAGTCCAGGTATCAAAATACACGAACCTCACCCTGCCCGTGTCCCAGTCGTACGCTTTGACATAGAACAGCTGGCCAGCGACCAGCCAGCAGATTGCCACAAGTATCGTTACGCCTAACAATATCCGGAAAAATATCTTCCTACCGTTATCAGTCTTTATCAAGTGCATCAACCCTATCGGCATTAGCGTCCACAAGAACGGGAACAGCAAAGCCAGCATCACGGGCACAGCATAAGGCAGATAACCAGGATTTGCATCGAAGGTGAGCAGAGGGAGTAGCATAAACAGCATCTCGAGCGCACCGGCCCACAGTAATAACCTCTCGTCCCAGACGAATGCCCCGTAGATGACTGCAGTAGCTAGCATGAAGAGTATCACAGTGGCCACAAACACTCCGGCGCCATTATACAGATATCCGGAGAAAGTCCCAAGCGTCACGGAGGCGCACAACAACGTCAGCATCCCTATTATCATCCATGTCCTAAAGTGGGGCGGTAAAATCGGCCGCTTCACGACAGCCGCTTTAGTTACGGTGGCTGCTTTAACTGGTTGATTTCCTTTGGCCATTTTGGTTCGGGTTGTTATAATAGCCAGTAGGATAAAAAGCTCACTTACCTGCCAGCTCCCTTGCCAGCATGAACGCATCGTTGTAGTCGAAGAACTTCGGCTCTTCAAGCGCTTTCTTGAGCATCTTCATCTCGATAAGGTTTTTCAAATCGCCGATCGCACACGGCCCCAACGATTTTGCGCCATTCACTAGGTCGCCGTCCATGTCTGGCTTCACATCCTCTATCCCATAGGGTTGCACGGCGTTCACATCGGCGATTATTGCCGGCTTCAGCTTCTTGAGCGCTTCAGAGTCGAGCAGTTGTGCACCTATCGCCCCGGTGGCCAGTATTATCCCCGCCTCTTTACAGGCCTCACACCTCTCGTTAGTCAGATTCCCCTGCGCGCCTTTGACCTTGCCGCGCACATCATCAGAGAGTTTCGCGGCGACCTTCTGGGCATTATCCTTACTTCGTGACGTTATAGTCACATTTGCACCAAGGTTTCTCAGCAAGATCGCGGATATCTGCCCGACAGGCCCGGTCCCAGCGAGTATGGTCACGTTCTTGCCGCGGATACCTGCGGAACCGCCAGCAAGTTTTTCAATCTTGGCGACCATGGCCGATGCAGTCGTACAGGCGCCACTAGGGTCGAGTATCACTGACATCTGGAACGGCGGCCGCAAGGTTCTCTTCAGCTTCTGGAAAATCCTCTCCGCCGGGTCGAGGTCGCCACCGACCATGACAACGGTGTTTTTCAGCCCCTCCTTGTCGCGCGCGAATATGCTGTTTTGTATTATGTAATCTACGTTCTCCTCAGTCACGCCTGCGTAGGGCAGAACAGCATCATAGTCAGAATCCAGGGCCAGGAGTAGGTCGAATGGGTTGGCGACCTTGTCAGTATCCAAGTATAAGAACACCTTTTTCATCATCATCCCCATTTATGAAGACTGTAAACCGAAGACCGAAAACAGCCAGGATAAGCCTAGCTACTCCCAGTGAGTCCTGTACAAGTCTGTATCCTCGCCCAGCAGCTCCAGGAATTCCCTGCTCGCGCGTTCGATGTCCTTTGACTGCGTTATGTAGCGACCGACTATCAATATGTCTGCCCCGTTGATCAGCGCCTGCTTGGCAGTCTTCGGGTTTATCCCGCCGGCCACAGCGAACAGTATCTTGCTCGACACCTCAGACTTGATTTCCTTAATCAGCTTCCAGCGAGCGTCTTCGGCTTGATTCTCCTTGCCAGCGCCAGCATCAATATTGCGGTGCAGGATAACGACATCAGGTGGGCCATTCTTCAGCCCTTTCAAGACCGCCTTCGGATCTACGACGTTCATCATGTCAACATAGGAATATATACCCAAGCGCCTAGCCTCGTAGATTACCGAGTCAACAGTCTCGACGCTTGCCAGCCCGGACACCACAACTGCATCAGCGCCCTGATTGTAAGCCTGGTCGACCTCCACCTTACCGACGTCTAGGGTCTTCAGGTCTGCTATCAAGAAGCATCCCGGTCGGCTTTTTCTAATATCCTTCAAACCGCGCACGCCGAACTCCTTGATGAACAGGGTCCCAGCTTCAAATATCACCATGTCGTTGTGCGGCACCTCTTTCATCACCCTGTCCATCCCTGACATGCTTGTTATGTCGAGCGCTATCTGCAGGTATGGCGGCCTCCACAATCTTTCCATCTTTACACCTGCTATAGCGTGAGTCGAGCGGTCCTTCTCGTAGTTTATCTTCTTGAGGTCCGGGTATCCAGTCAGAGCCCTCTGGACTGCCATCTTGGTCGCAGAGTAATTATATCGATAAATCTTGTCATAATCCAAGGCCTCTGGGTGTATGAAAACCGAAGCGAGTATCACATACTCTTCAGCGTAGGCCTCTGGTATGGTCCCGTCTTGGACTGCATCAGCTATTGCCTTTGCCACGGCAGCCTGCGCGGGACCGAATATCTTGCCCGCATCCTCCAGGTTCTTGATTGTGACTTTAGGTATTATGAGGGTTGCTGGCTTGGGAATCAGATTCGGCCTTATGACTGCGAGCAATGGGGTGTGGCCCTGTGAGAGCTGTGTGAGGCCGTTCAGGAATGCCTGCCCAACCGGGCCAGTCTTCTTGCCTATGGTCAAGTCTATGTGCGCCACCTCGTTGCCCTCGCCCACGAGGGCCTCGCCAATCATAAAATCCTTGCCTTCCATTTCAGTCTCCAGTCTTGAGTCCTGTGTCTTGCCTTAGCTTAAACCTTCTTCGACAGTTTGACAGCTGCCTCCACGCCCCTCTTTGCGTAATCCTCTATTCTCTCAGTGGCCTGTGCGCGCGTCTGGCCTGGACCACTGACCCCGAGACCAACAGGCTTGCCGGCCTCGAGTGACAAGTCCATCAGCTTCCTCGTGAGCTGGCTTGCTATCACCTGGTCGTGGTCGGTGTCGCCCTTTATTATCGCGCCAAGGCAGACCACAGCATCGATGTTCTTCTTGCCGAACAGCTTTTTGACCACTATCGGCATGTCATAGGCGCCTGGAACAGTTACAACTTCCACTATCTCCACGCCTAGGAATGCAGCATGCTCCTTCGCGCGCTCGAGCATCTTGCTGGTTATATCGTAATTGAATTCAGAGACTACCACGCCCAAGTTTGTCATTTTGCCACCAGAATTACATATTATTTTGTCTTTGGATTAATTAAAATGAACTCACATCAGCTCCTTGACTACATAGTGCGTAGTGCCGAGCACTACCAGTCCGGCTATCAGGGATATCATGAAGTCCAAAGTGGGATTATCGGCCAGGAAGTGCGCGCCGATTTCGTCTAGAAGGCCCCAGAATCCGCGCCAGATAGCCACTACTGCAAAAACTATCACTATCGCAAATATAGCCTGATGTTTTGACTTAAGGTTGCAGAACTCGCGTATCATTCTATCCCTCCCCTGTCCTCGCGGCCCTGGCGCGCGCCAGTAACCGCCCTATTCCTAAGGTTTTCCGGCTTAAAAACCATTTCGGCCGCGTTCATCGCGTGCTTTACTGCTCGATTTATGCAGACCTTTTTCAAATCGGCGTCGTTCCGCCCTTCTTCTTCGTGCACAAACACCTCGATTATGTGCTTGCTGGTCTGCAGCTGCGCCTGTATTATGCCCATAGAGGCTTCGTGCGCGCACTGCTTATCTATAGGCTCCTTGCCCGGCATGCCGAAGGCCATCACGATGTCGCAGCCCTCATCGAGGAGTTTTTTACACGCTACCGGCAGGTCCTTGACACCTGGCACAGTCCTTTGCACAATTTGTGCTTTAGGCCAGTTGGCCTCTATCTCTTTTCGCGCATAAGATGCCATGTCAACGCGCGCGAAAGTGGTGTCTACCAGACCGATTTTGGCCATAGGACAAGCAATATCTTTTGTTTTTCAACAATTAAAACAACTGAAAAATTAATATTACTCTCAATAATATCAGCTCTTTAGGTGTCCAAGCTTCTTTCTCTTAGTTTCGATGTACCCTTTGTTTATTTTTGTCGTTTTCACTACAATCGATACCCTTTCCGTGACCTCTAGCCCGTAACCCTCCAGCCCGACTATCTTTCTTGGGTTATTTGTCATCAGCCTAATGGTAGTCAGCCCCAAGTCCCTCAATATCTGAGCTCCGACGCCATATTCCCTCAGATCATCCTTAAACCCCAGCGCCTCGTTGGCCTCGACAGTGTCAAGCCCCCCATCCTGCAGCGCATAGGCCCTTATCTTATTGCGCAGGCCGATGCCCCTCCCCTCCTGCCTCATATAGAGAAGCACACCCCGGCCCTCCTTCTCGATCATCCACAATGCCTTGTGCAGCTGGTCACCGCAGTCGCACCTCAGCGAGCCCAGCAAATCGCCTGTGAAGCACTCCGAGTGCACGCGCACAAGGACATCCTTCTTCCCTTTGACATTGCCTTTGACAAGCGCCACGTGGTCGCTATCATCGGCCACAGACCGATAAAGGACCATCATGAAGTCGCCGTACTTTGTCGGCAGCTTTGTCTCGACGACCCTTTCTATCAGCGGTTCCTTCTTCTCCTCGATATACGTCTTGTCGTTCTTGAGGCGGTACTCTATGAGGTCCCTGATGCTTATAATCCTCAACCCGTGCTGCTCGGCGAAGACCTCCAGCTGCGGGAGCCGCGCCATCGTCCCGTCCTCGTTTATTATCTCGCAGATGGCTCCCGCAGGGTAAAGGCCGGCCAGTCTCGCCAGATCCACGCTTGCTTCGGTATGGCCAGCCCGTGTCAGCACACCCCCCTCCTTCGCGCGCAGCGGGAAGATATGGCCAGGCCGGGAGAAGTCCTGCGGCCTTGCCTTCGGGTCGATGAACTTTTTTATAGTCTGCGCGCGGTCGTGGGCAGAGACGCCCGTTGTCGTCCCCTCCCTTGCATCAATCGAAACAGTGAATGCAGTCTCTTTCTTGTCAGTGTTTTCTCTCACCATCTGCCTTATCTCCAGTTCGTCCAGCCTCCTGCCGGTGGCGGCCAGGCAGACCAGCCCGCGGCCGTGCTTTATCATGAAGTTGACTGAGTCGGGAGTGACTTTCTCAGCAGCCACAATCAAGTCGCCCTCGTTCTCCCTGGCCTCGTCGTCCACCACGATTATCGGCCTGCCGGCCTTCACATCCCTAAGCGCTTCCTCTATTTTATTCACTTTTTTGGATAGCCGAGAACGAGCAAATCGCTGCCGATGCCGTATGTCTCGACTTTGTCTAATTGAATAGCATCCTTGATATCCTTTATTTTATTCCCGCGTATGCTAGTCCCTTCTCCGAGCACCTTTGGCGCGATGAAGAACATCACCTTGTCAACCAGACCGGCGTCGAACGCCGAGCCCAGAAGCGTGGGGCCGCCCTCTATCATCACGGACATTATCTCTCTTTTGCCCAGCTCTTTCATTACTTTCCTTAAATCAACCTCTTTCTTCTTGCTAGAGAAGACAACGACCTCCACACCCTTCCTCTTCAACTCTGCCGCCCTTTTCTTCGGAGCATTTGTCGTAGTGAAGACAATAGTCCTCGCCTCTTTGTTGAACACCTTTGCATTAAGAGGCACTTTCAGGACAGAGTCGATGACTACTCGTATTGGATTCCTACCGCCTTCAATCCTACAAGTAAGAAGCGGATTGTCCTTTATTAGTGTATTCGCGCCGACCATTATCGCATCATAGATGTTCCTCAGCCCGTGACCAGCACGCCTTGATTCCTCACAGCTTATCCACTTTGAAGAGCCGTCAGCAGCTGACATTTTCCCATCCAAGGTTAGTGCAGCCTTCGCGACGACAAACGGCGTTTTCGTAGTGATGTACTTCTCAAAAGCCTCGTTCAGCCTTTTTGCGACCTCTTCCAAGAGACCCGTCTCCACTTCTATACCAGCTAGCCTGAGCTCCTCGCAGCCCCTGCCGCAGACTATTTGGTTCGGGTCTCTTGTCGCTACCACGACCTTCGTTATCCCTGCCTCTATTATTGCCTTTGTACACGGGCCTGTCTTCCCCTGGTGGCAACAGGGCTCAAGCGTGACGTACATGGTCGCTCCCTTTGCTTTAGCCCCCGCTTCTTTCAACGCTTCGATCTCAGCGTGTGGCCCGCCCGCTTTTTTGTGCCAGCCGCGGCCGACTATCTCCCCATCTTTGACTATGGCACAGCCGACGGCCGGATTGGGCGACGTTCTCCCCAGGCCCTTCCTGGCCAGCACGAGCGCTTCGTTCATATAGTTTTCACCGCTAAGTTCCGCAGGAACTTTGCGGGTTAATGAACCACCAGGTTCATTTTGATCAGAAATCATAGCGTTTGATTTTGTATTTTGAACCTTATAATAAACAAATGAAAATACTCCTCGTCACGGGCCGCCTGGCAGAGCAGGAAGTGCGCAAAGCGGCTGACCGACTGGGTGCCGGCGTCTTAGTGTTACCAGTGGAAGTGGCGCAGTTTATAACCCCTCGCGCAGCCGTCGAGAAACTAAGGTCGTCAAATGGCTACAACACCGTCATCTTCCCAGGCTTTGTGCGCTTCGACGTTTCTGAAGTTGAAAAAGAAATCAAAATACCATGCTTCAAAGGCCCGCGTTACTCCTCAGACATAGTCGAGGTTATACAAAAGAACATCCGTCTTTCTAAGACCGAACCGGCAGATGCGTTCCTAAAAGCAAGCGGGAGAGAAAGGTATAAGCGCGCCGTTGCAGACGCCGAGAAGGAGAGGCCGCGCTTCAACATCGGCATGCTGAAGATAGGCGCGGGCATGCCGCCGAGGATAGTCGCTGAGATAGTCGATGCCCCGCTGCTGACCGACGAGCAGGTACTTCGCAGAGCAGAGTATTACCTTAAGAGTGGCGCAGACATAATCGACATAGGCGCCGTCGCAGGCGAGGATAACTCCGAGAGGATACGCAGCATAGTCAAATTCCTGAAGCACAAGATAAAGGCTCCCATAAGCATAGACTCGCTGAATCCAAAGGAGATAAATGCTGCCATTGATGCGGGGGCCAACATGGTGTTGAGCCTTAACTCGGAGAACATGCGGCACGTCGAGAAGTGGCCCGACGTCGCTTACGTCGTAATCCCAGACGGGAACATACAAAGCCTCCTGCAAAATCTAAAAGACGCCGAAAAGCTTGGGTTCCAGAAGATCATTGCCGATCCCATTCTCTCGCCGCCTTTCAGAGTCGCCGAATCCCTTTATCAATACTTCGACGTGCGCCGCCTCTACAAAACTCAGCCAATGCTGATGGGAGTCGCAAATGTAGCAGAGCTGATGGATGCCGACTCGATAGGCGTCAATGCCCTCCTTGCTGAATTGGCCGTTGAACTTGGCATCTCCCTCTTGCTCACTACCGAGAACAGCCCGAAAACGCGCGGCTCTGTAAGAGAGCTGAAAAAGGCGTTGGAAATGTGCTTCCTTGCGCGCTCATTGGGTACACAACCAAAAGATTTGGGTTTTGACTTGCTAGTTGCCAAAGGCAAAGCCCCCGGCGAGGTCATAAGGCCAGATGCACAGCTCATTGAAGCAAAAGAAAACACAAAATTCAAACCTGACGATAAAGGCTACTTCACAATCTCGGTTGATTTGAACAAGGGTAAAATAATAGCGGCCCACTACAAGAAGGGCTATGACATTGTCTTCGAGGGTGAGGGCGCCGAAGCGATTTCAAAGAAGATAATAGAATCGCGCCTCTTATCCCGCCAGGAGCATGCCGCCTATCTTGGCAGGGAACTGCAGAAGGCGGAAATCTGCCTGAAGCTGGGCAAGGCTTATGTTCAAGACGAGGAGCTCTTCGGCCTTTGAGCGGCCGGTTTCGCTCTCGCTGCCTTGCCCGGGTGCGTTATCAGAGAGCGCTCAATTATCATCAGGGCCAGCATTATCGAAAGCAGGAAGATTATCATTACGCTAGCGTTCCTCTGTTCCACAGTGAGTATCCCAACTAGATACAACAGGATCACTGACAGTAGGGCACCGACCACACACAGGATATATATAAGCTCGAATAGCTTCTTGTGGTGCTGCGGGAAATCAAAATGCAGCGGGTCAGGTATGCCCAGCTTATCCTTCTTGAACCTGCCCGATTTTTTTGCCATCTTGAGTAAATCCTAACTCTACCTCGAGTGCTTTTAAATCTTGACTCCGTCCTTCTCGCGGATTTTCTTAAATTCTGCCATCAGCCTCTTCGTCACCGGCCCCGGCTTCCCGTCGTGGATTTTCCTTGAGTCCAGCTCGACTATCGGGGCTATCTCTGCTGCAGTCCCTGTCATGAAGGCCTCCTCCGCAGTGTAAACGTCGAAGAGCGTCATGTCCTTCTCGTGGATCTTCATCCCCAGCTTGTGGGCCAGCTCTATGACTACACCCCTAGTTATCCCTATCAGTACGCCAGCCTCTGTCGGCGGAGTGTACAACTCACCGCCTTTGACGACGAAGAAGTTGTCGCCAGTCCCTTCAGCGACGTGGCCGAGGTAGTTTAGCATCAGGCCTTCGTCGCAGTTTGCGAGGTTGGCTTGTATCTTGGCCATTATGTTGTTGAGATAGTTGAGGGTCTTCGCTTTGACGTCGAGCGTGTCCCAAGAAGTCCGTCTTGTCCCGACGGTAACGACCTTCAGGCCCTTGTCGTATAGATCGCCATAAAGCGGAGCAAACGGCTGCGCTATGCAGAATATCGTCGCCTTCGGGCACTTTCTCGGGTCGAGGCCGAGGTCACCGACCCCCCTTGTAACGACTAGGCGGACGTATGCGTCCTTCAAACCGTTCTTACGTATCGTCTCGCAGACTACGCCCGACATCTCGCTGTGCGATATGCGTATGTGCAGATTAATGCTGCGCGCGCTGTGATAGAGCCTCTCTATGTGCTGCTTGAGCCTGAAGACGTTGCCGTTGTAGCAGCGTATCCCCTCAAAGACCCCATCACCGTAGAGCAAACCGTGGTCGTAGACCGATATCTTGGCCTCCCCTTTGGGATAGAACTTGCCGTCTATGTAAATCAGCTGTTCCATGATGAGCGTATATTTTCGAGGGCTGGTTAGAAAAATCCGAAATCAGCCTTTAATGCAAATCATCGGCTTAAGGAGCGCGACTTTCTTGGCGATACCAGAGTTGTGCATAACGTCGACCACTTCTGTCACATCCTTGTAGGCTCCCGGGGCCTCTTCGGCGACGCCAGCCAAACTGTGGCCCTTAATCACAATCCCCCTCTTGGCCAAATCATTCACAATCCCTTCGCCGCGGTATTCTCTCTTGGCCTGCTCGCGCGACATGTTTCTTCCCGCGCCATGGCAGGAGCTGCCAAAGGTTTCTAGCATTCCCTGTTCAGTCCCGTGGAGAATATACGAACAAGTCCCCATGGTGCCTCCAATCAGCACCGGTTGGCCGATTTTTCTATAGGCCTTTGGCACCTCATCGTGGCCAGGGCCAAATGCTCGCGTGGCACCCTTCCTCATCACAAGCAGTTGCTTCTCCTTGCCGTCGTCAGCCACATGCCTCTCCAGCTTAGCAGTGTTGTGGCCGATGTCATAAAGCATCTTCACGCTTTCCTCGGAGACGCCCATCGCCTGTTTGACGGCCCTCCTCGTGAGGTGCGCGATGGCTTGGCGATTTGCGAAAGCTGCGTTTATGCCGCAGTTAACGGCACCGAAATAACGATGACCTTCGTCGCTCTCAATCGGTGCGCAGACTAACTCCTTATCCCTTATCGGGATCTTGTACTTCTTGCTTGCCGCCTCAAGAGTCTTCAAATAATCGGTGCCTATCTGGTGGCCGAGCGCCCGCGAGCCGCAGTGGATTGAGATGAGGATTTGGTCCTTCCTTAAACCGAAGGCTTCGGCGGCCTTTTCGTCAAAAATCTGCTCGACGTACTGTACTTCCAAATAGTGGTTGCCGCTCCCTAGGGTGCCGACTTGCTTGAACTGCCGCTGTTTTGCCTCCCGGCTGACCGTTTCGGGAGTCGCGCCTTTCACGTGGCCGTTCTCTTCAGTGTATTCCAAGTCCTCCTTAAAACCGTAACCAAGATTTACAGAAAATTCCGCGCCTTGGACGAGAACCTCGTCAATCTTTTCTATAGGAAGCCTGATGTCTCCAGTCGAACCGAGGCCAGCCGGAACCCCATTGAACAATGCTTCAGCTAGCTCGTTCTTCTTTTTCTCGACCTCGTTGCGCGTGAGGTCGGTTTTCAAAGTCCGAACGCCGCAGTTTATATCATAGCCCACACCGGCCACGCTTATCACTCCTGTCTTCATGTCGAACGCCCCGACCCCGCCTATCGGGAACCCATATCCCGGATGCACGTCGCTCATGGCCATGGACGCCTTTTGTATGCCCGGTAGGCAGGCCACATTAACTATCTGTCTCAGTGCGTTCCACTCCTTGCCTGCTTTTATGTCATCAGTGAGATGCTTGATTATATCCGCATCGCCGTAGATGCAGCCCGGGACTAGCATCTCCCCCGTCTTCGGGATCTCCCAGACATATTTGCTGGTTTGTTTGACTTCGATGTTTTCCATTCTTTTTACACTACAAAGTTACACCACAGGATCAAAAAGTTACACTACACATCCAGCACACACTGCACGTGGTGCTTTCCGGAATCGCTCCAGCACTTCAAACCTGAATAAGTTGCCGCCTTTACCTCGGTCTTCGCCTTGTGCTTCTTTACATCCAGCGGCTCGCCCCAGGCCTCGGCCGAAAGGTTATAAGATTTTCCTTTTTTTGAAATCCTCACCCTAAATTGAGAAAACACGTAGCCTTTCTCGTCTGCTTTTGACAACAGCTTGTTAAGGAATTCGACGAAAAGTGAATCGGGCGAATCGGCTGACACCCCCACTACAGTCTTCTCGTGAGGGTGCACCGCTGCGATGTCGACCATGGTGTTGAACATTGCCTTGGCCCCGTCTTCAAAGGCCCCCTCTAAAGTGTCCGCAATGGCCCTGATGCCTACGTCGGCCTCGTGGTCCAAGTACTCGAATGCCATGAAGAATTAGCTGGGCAGCGGAAAAATACCCGGGTCGAGCGATGTTTATCTGGGCAGCAAATCCATCTTCAAGTCGAAGATTTTGATGCCCTTCTCATCAATCAGGAAATTGAAGACGCTTGTGTTCTGCTTGGTGTTCCTCATCTTGATGACGGTCAAAAAGCGTTGTAGGCTGTTTGTGATCCTGTGCAACTGGAGGTGCACTATTCCATCGGCGAGGAATTCCTCTATGGAATAGTTTATCCCGTCCATCCTTGACTCCTTCCTCTCATGCAAGAACAGCGATGTGGTCTCAAGGTTTCTAAAAATCTCGGCTATCTCCCCCATAGCCCTTCGATAACCGCCCTCTGGCGAGCTGAGCTCTATTGCAAGGCTTATCGAGTCTATGACCGCTCTTTTGGGACCGAATGATTTCAGCTCAGAGATGAATTTTGTATCCTTCAGCCTAGAGTATGGGTCCCCCACACCTTTTGAACCGTAGTCAAGGTGTATTACCTTTATCTTCCCATCAGCCACAAGCTTATCCAAGTCATAGCCGAAGCGGGCCAGCTGCTCCACGAGAGCCTCTGGCTTCTCCTCGAGGCTTATGTAAACGCCCTTCTCGTTGAAGTCTCTTGCTCCATTGGCTATATACTGCAAGCCGAATATGGTCTTTGCAGTCCCCGGAGTTCCAGTGACGAGGACTATCGATTTTTCTGGGAAACCACCCTCTATTATGTCGTCAAAACCTCGTATACCTGTGGGGATCCTCTTCATTGCGAGCTTGGCCATTGTGATTATAAAGACTAGTTGAATATAAATTAAACGTAATGTTCGGCGCCATCAAACGTATCCCATTGCGTTCTTTTCGCCGGAAGTAACGTGGCTCGAAGATTTGTCTTTCGCTTGCCCTCGCCACATGCTGCCGTACTTATCGACCACTTGCTGCTCGACGCTCCTGCTGTTTGAGATGGCCTCTTTGATATGCTTTGCTCCTATCAGATGAGCCCCCTCAACTTTTGCCAGATCGCCGGCGAGTCTTATGACCCCGCCGAGGTCCCTGAGCCTGAGCGTCAGCGAGTTTTTGGCACCATCGACTTCTTCAGCCCTCCTCTCAGCCTCTTTTACAAGGGCCTCCACAGCCCCTTTTGTGCCGTGGGCAATCTTTCCGTCGAGCAATACTTCTTGGGAGAAGAACTGGGCCATCTTATCCAGATTCACCTTGTTTTTCGGCATCGTCGTGTCCAGAAGAAGCTCGTAGCCATTGCCTATTATCCTCGATCTAAGCGGTGGCAGTATTTGCTCCAACTCGTTTATGTTGCATGCGCCGACGAAGACGAAGTCGCACGGGACGCGGTTGACCTTAACCGCAGCCCCCGAGGATGTCGGGTTCATCCCGCTTATCGGGAAGTGCTTCTCCTGCATGGCAGTCAGCAGGTGGTGCTGCAGGTGCTGCAGCTGAGGCAATTCGTCAATGAACAGAACGCCCTCATGGGCTTCGTGGATGGCTCCTGGGACAACTCTTTGATACGGCAAGGCCCCCCCAGCTTCTGGCACGCCACCCCAAGGGTCGTGGCGGACGTCGCCCAGCAATTCAGTTTCGGATGCCCCGGTCGCCTGCACAAAGGTGTTCCTTTTGAGCGGCACCAGGACCTTGCTCTTTTTCAACCCCTCCAACTCGTTCAAATTCTTAAAAGCATCGCTGTCTATCACGCGTATTTTCTTCCCCTCGACGCTCTGGTAGACTATGATCTCCTCCCTTCCGTCCTTATCGGTCCTAGTGATGTGCACTTCCTCCTCGGGATATTCATACATCTCGACATTGAACACCTGTGATAGCAAGTCGGAAAAGGGCG
>Ga0172363_10001129_pt1 | contig 21307 bp, 37 predicted proteins | sample LakKivs2_kivu2a2_FD_114541 | JGI IMG/M metagenome (GOLD analysis project Ga0172363, IMG submission 114541) | Sediment microbial communities from Lake Kivu, Rwanda - Sediment s2_kivu2a2 | ecosystem: Environmental > Aquatic > Freshwater > Lake > Sediment | place: Rwanda: Western Province, Lake... | reverse complement strand
GGTAAAAATCTGCCCCCGCCGGGCGTCAGCTACCCCCTTTTGCCGCTTAATCTGTGCCCACTTGGAATGCCCTGACATATCCTTGCCCTCTTCCTCAATTCTACCACCTTGCTTGGCTGGGGTAAAGAGTTTTATTAAGGTTTTTTAGTAACCCATCCCCTTGACCCCCTTCCCTTAATAAGAGAAGGGGGAGTGCAAGTAAGAGAGGGGCTTCGCCCCTCTCTAAAGTCTCTTCCCCCTCTCCTTTTAAAGGAGAGGGGGATTAAGGGGGTGAGGTCAATAAATAATCTCTTTATTTTGTCTCGCCGGCAACCAAGGCGATGGCATATTCCCTGGAGTGGGACAGGCTGATAGCAAATTTATTTAAGCCTAAGCCATGGGCTTGATTTTGCGCCTTACCATAGAGATTGACCACAGGCTTGCCAGTGGGTTCAGACAATATCTCAATCTCTCTCAGGCTGACACCCGTGGCTGGTTTCCCCAGGGCTTTTATTACCGCTTCTTTGGCAGCAAAACGAGCAGCCAGCGAGGAGAGCTTTTTGTGGTATAGCCTTAACTCCGAATCGGTATAGACCCGGCGCAGGAAGCCTTCTCCCCACCGGGTTATAGCCTTTTCAATGCGAGCTATTTCAATTATATCTATGCCAACGCAGTGCATACCAGACCTGTTAACATAAATAAACCTGTCGGGATTATAGTCTATTTCTGGGGTGCATTCAAGCGTGGAAATTTACCATCGCTGATGCTAGAATGAGTATTGAGTATTATATAAGGGTTGGTGCCTTGAAGTACTATATTGGCACATCGGGCTGGCATTATGACCACTGGCAGCACCTATTCTATCCTGATAAATTGACCAAGGCGAAGTGGCTTGAGTTTTATGCCCGCCATTTCACCACCGTTGAACTCAATAATAGCTTTTACCACCTACCTTCAGAGCAAGCCTTTGCTGCCTGGCACGACTCTTCGCCAGCCAATTTTACCTTCGCCGTTAAGGTGAGTCGTTTTATCACTCACATCAAGCGACTCAAGAATAGTGAGGAGCCGTTAGGCACCTTTCTTACTAGGGCTAAAACCCTGAAGGAGAAGCTGGGCCCCCTCTTATGCCAGCTTCCCCCCAATATGCACCGCGATGATGCTAGGCTGGAGTCTTTCCTGTCCATTTTACCCCGGGGATTGAAGCATGTGCTTGAGTTCAGACACGAGTCCTGGCTTGACGAGTCGGTGTTTGAAATTTTGCGCCGGTATAATGTCGGGCTTTGCGTTTTTGATATGCCCTTTTTTAGCTGCCCTCTGGTGGCGACGGCAGATTTTGCCTACATCAGGTTTCATGGTAGCACCGGGCTTTACTCTAGCTGTTACTCTGACGAGGAGCTGGCAGATTGGGCAAGGAGGTTCTCCAGTTTGCCACCAGAGGTCAAGGCAATCTATATCTATTTTAATAATGATGCTGAGGCGTTTGCGGTGAGAAATGCGATGACACTTCGCCACTATCTGGAAAGCGAGGTAGTTAATGAAGTATAAACTATTGTTGGTCGATATAGATGGTACGCTTATCGGCAGGGACGGAAGCATCTCGGATAAGGACAGGGAGGCATTGGCTAAAGCCCGGCAGTCAGGGATAGAGGTCTGCCTGTCTACCGGGCGGGTACCTCGTGCCTGCTTAAAGATTATTAAACAACTATCGCTAGATGGCTATCATATATTCTTTGACGGCGCCTTGGTCAGCAACACTAATCAGAACGAAGAGGTCTATGTTCAACCGCTTAATAAATTAATAGTGAGGCAGGCAGTTGAATTTGCTCGCTCAAATGACACATACCTTGAGCTTTATTCGGCAACCCGATATTTTGTCGAGCAGGAGACATGGGGCACTGACATTCATCGCCAGTTCTTTGACCTTGAGCCGGTAGTGGGAGATTTAATCAAGGTGTTGGATCAAGAGCAGATTATTAAGGCGGAATTGATGACCTCCTCCCCTGCGGAAGTGGCCAAGGCAAAGAGTTTCTACCTTCAGTTTAATGACCGCCTTCACTTTTCCTGGGTAAGGACGCCGGCTTATCCTAGAGTTGACTTTATCAATGTGGTTGACCCCGGGGTATCTAAGGGGAAGGCACTGGAAGCATTAGTTTCGCATTTAGGAATATCTATGACCGAGGTTATGGCGGTGGGGGATGGAACCAATGACATTCCCCTCCTTTCCTTAGCTGGTTTAGCTATTGCCATGGGCAATGCTCCTGATGAGGTCAAGGCAGCAGCTCATTACGTTACCCTTGATGTTGACCATAGCGGTCTGGCGGCGGCGATTAAGAGGTTCTTGTTGTAAGGTTGCACATTTTGGCTTTTTGCTAACCTTTAACAGTAAGTAGCAGATTACCAGAAAACGACAATGAATCCTTATGGAAATGTTAGCCCCGGGTTCTCCATAAGAATATGGAGCAGATGAGCGTAACTAAAGCTAATGTGGCACCAGCAATTGCGAACGAGATGTAGAAACCAAAATGGTCAATAAGATAACCAATCACTGGCGTGAGCACGCCTGCGCCTTCCATACCACCAAAGTAGTAAACACCGAGTATCGTTGAGCGGCGATGCTCCGGGGCCTGACTAATGATATAAGATTCCGAAACTGGCATACGTATATAATTGAGCATACCCATGCCAACCAATAAAGCGCCGATCCCCAAGCTGTATGTCGCCAAGTTTATGAGGTAGATAACAGAACCGCTAACAAAGCCAACCGCAAGCATCAACTTCACCCTCTCTAGCCGATCGGATAGGTATCCGCCCAGAGGGCCCGCCCAGAACCCAGCAGAGTATATAAGGGCTAAAAAGCCCGCCGCTGTCTCGTTGGCAACACCAAACTGATCAACCATGAACAGCGGGATAAACGATGCTACAGAGAGTGTTACGGCGGCAGCGAATGTGCTCAGAATCATAAACGGGATCAGGCGTCGTAAATAGCCAGGGGCACGTGAAGTCTTAGTATGACTGCTGCCTGGCTCATGCTCAGTTTTGCTGGTGGCTGCTCGCTTGCCTAGAAGCATATAAAACACGACCCCAAACGCGACAGTGGGAATAGCCAGACCGATGAATGCGCTGCGCCAGCTCCAAACAGAAGCCATAGCAGCGGCAATTATTGGGACCAAGAAATAGCTGGCACTACCACCAATGGCGTGGAACCCCAGTGCTCGCCCTCGAGCCTTCGATTCAACTACTGCTGATATTAGTGCTGTGGCGGTGGGATGATAGCCACCGCCTGCCATTCCCATCAGCACCAGAAAGATAAGCATCATTGTAAAGGTTTGAGAAATGCTTACCAAAAGCCCGAACACAGCTACGGCAGATATGCCCAAAACGATTACTATGCGGGGGCCAATGCGGTCCGATAGCCATCCTGCAGGTAGCTGGCTAATGCCATAAGAAAGACTGAATGCCGAAATTATCAGTCCAGTTCGAGTGTAATCGAGAGCAAATTCATCGCGGATAAATGGCAGAAGAGGTATTGGTAATGCCGTTAGCAGGTGATGGCTGAAGTGTGCCAGCACAAAAATAGGCAAAAATCCTGTAAGGAACGAGGGGAAACTTAGCTTCCTGATGGTGGTTCCCCTTCAACTATAGCGCTACTAATGGAGTAAACCTCCTTAAGCCAAACTCTATTGCTTTACCCACTGTCCATTGCCAATTACTCTAACTAAACTTATGCCAGATAGAAGTCTTTTTGGTTACGCCAATCTTAGCACCGCTCCTGCCTTGCCGCAAGGCATACCCTTTTGGAGCAAGCCGATTTGAGCCTTCGGAGTTAAAAACTAGTGTAAATTCCGCATTGCCAATTGATTAAAGTGGGAGTAATGTCAATCTAATCCCTTGGGGCCTAGTGTCCCAATTCTATGACTGTTTCTACCTCTTCAATGGTAAAATGACGAAATGTTCAGTCTAAGGGACTTCAGTGATGTTCCTGACGGCACCTGAAGCTTGGTAGATACAACCATTTTTCATTTGCGAACCCATCCCTTATGCAATCAGGCGGTCAGCTTTCTATTTGGCCACCTGTGGCTTACCAAACAATCAGGAGGTCTAACGACCTCAATTCATATCTATACTGGGCAGTAGAGGACTCGAACCTCTGACCCCCTGCGTGTAAAGCAGGTGCTCTAACCAACTGAGCTAACCGCCCTTGAGTGGTGCGCTTGGCGGGTCTCGAACCCGCAACCTTAGCCTCCGCAGGGCTACGCTCTATCCAATTGAGCTACAAGCGCCAAAGTAAAAAATGGTGCCGAAGGGGAGATTTGAACTCCCATATCCTTACGGACACTACGCCCTGAACGTAGCGCGTCTGCCATTCCGCCACTTCGGCACAGCTAACGCCACAAAGGGATTATACCCAGTTCATAATTGAGCGTCAAGAGAATGTATTCGTTCAATACCTTAGTGACACCTCAACTTTCTGCACCTCACCCCCTTAGGTTTTTATAAACCCTATCCCCTTTATCCCCTTCCCCTCTAGGGGAAGGGGGTCAATGCTACGGAGAAACGAAACATGCTCATCTGTGTCACTAATCTATCTGAACTAGCTCAGAGAATCAGTCGAGGTCAGTGTTATCGTTTGGTATATTGAGGTGCCTTGCGTGCCCGCTTAAGCCCAGCCTTCTTCCTCTCTTTGACCCTGGGGTCTCTGGTCAGCAACCCATTCTGACGCAGTACCGGCTTAAGGCTCTCATCAGCCCTTACCAGCGCCCGAGCAATGCCGTGAGAGATGGCACCGCTCTGCCCTGATATGCCACCCCCCTCCACCTTGACCACGGTATTATACTTGCCCAGGCTCTCGGTGACCAAAAATGGCTGCACTATTACCCGGCGGTGCTCAGGGCGGGGGAATAAATTCTCATAGGGAATACCGTTGACGATAACTTCCCCAGCGCCCGGCACCAACTTTACCCGAGCTACTGCTGTCTTGCGCCTGCCTGTGCCATAAAAATAGGTTTGCTTCTCTGTTTGAACCACTCTAATTCTCACCCCCCTTTGATCTAGCCCTGGTCTGAGCCAGGTGAGGATGAGCCTCACCGGCATAGACCTTAAGCTTCTTCATCCTGCCAGCCCTCAGGCGATTGGGGGGCAACATCCCCTTGACGGCATGTTCTATCACCCGGGTAGGATTAGTCTGGAGCGTTTTCTCCAGGCTGATACTTTTAAGTCCCCCGGGGTATCCTGAATGTCTATAATAGAGCTTCTGCCCCGCCTTATTGCTGGTAACCCGAACCTTATCGGCATTGATAATGACAACAAAATCGCCGCTATCCAGGTTGGGGCTGAATAGTGACTTATGCTTACCCATGAGTAAGCCAGCCGCCTGAGTGGCTAGCCTGCCCAGAACCTTGCCCGAAGCATCAATCACATGCCACTGGCGCTTAATATCAGAAGCTTTGGTGCTATAGGTTTTCATTATCCCTCCCCCGGGAGATATGGATAATTTATCCGGGTAAGACACAACCCACGGGCAGGGGCAGTCGGTCCAGCCATCCCCCGCTTTCTGGCTTGAATTATACTATCAAATTCATCAACACTCATCTTACCCAAGCCGACTCTGATTAGAGCACCCACGGTATTACGTACCTGATGGGGCAGAAAGGAGTTAGCCACCATATGGAAGATAACCAGTTCCCCATCTCTTTGCACTTCAGCTCGGGACACACACCTTACTGTACTCCTTATGCTAGCCCCATCGCAACTGGCAAAGGAGGCAAAGTCATGCTCGCCGATAAGAGCCTGGCACGCCCGATTCATAGTTTCAATATCTAGAGGGCTGGCCACAAGGTAGGAATAGGCCTCTCTTATTGGAGAACGGGTGGGGCTGTTTAATATGTAGTAGCAATATTCCCGGCTAAGGGCATCACGCCTGACATTGAAAGAACCATCTACTTTAGACGCTGCCTTTACTGAGATATCCCTGGGCAAATAGTGATTTAGCCCACTAACAAAGGCGTGGATTGGAAGAGGCGACCCAGTCCTAAAGCTAACCACCTGCCCCTGAGCATGAACTCCAGCATCGGTTCGGCTGGCGGCAATCAGCCGGCACCTCTCCCCGGTAAGCCTCTCCACGGCTTCCTCCACCTCCCCCTGAACGGAGGGCAAACCAGCCTGCCACTGGAGGCCATGGTAGCGTGTGCCATCATATTCCATAATCAATAAAATCTTGCTCTTTATCAAGCTGACACCTTCTATTTGACCAACTCAATCTGAGCCATAGGTGCCCCATCACCTAATCTAGGTCCTAACTTTATGATGCGAGTATATCCACCAGGGCGCTCAGCATACCTCGGAGCCAACTCATTAAATATCTTCTCAGTCACCTTCTTATCCAAAATAAAGGAAAGTGCCCGGCGGCGGGAGTGGAGCTCCCCCTCCTTACCCAGGGTAATCATCCGTTCAGCCAAGCTGCGTATTTCCTTAGCCTTGGCTTCGGTAGTAGTAATCTTTTCATAGTTCAGCAGGTCAGTGACCAAGTTGCGATACAGCGCCTTGCGGTGAGCTGAAGACCGCCCCAGCTTTCTACCGGCTACTTTATGCCTCATGTTACTTGCTCCTCTGCTTGGCTGTCACCAATCGGAGGGGTAAGAGCCAACCCCAATGCACTGAGCCGCTCCTTTACCTCTTGCATGGACTTCTGGCCAAAATTGTGCAGCGAGAGCAATTCCTTCTCTCCTTTACTTATCAGCCCCCCCACTGTGGTGATGCCACCGCGCCTTAGACAATTCAGGGTACGCACCGAAAGCTCAAGTTGCTCCACAGGCATATTATATTTTTCGTCAGGGATAGAGGCGCGAATGAACTGCTTCTCCTCCTCAATGCGAGAAACCCGGGCATAATCAATAAACGGAGATAGCTGCTCGGTTATAATTTTGGCACTCTGGCTGATTGCGTCCACAGGCGATATAGTGCCATCCGTCCATACCTCCAGCTCTAACTGCTCTCGGCTTATCTCTCGACCAATATGGGTTGGCTTAACGGTAAAATTAACCTTCCTTATAGGAGTAAAGATAGCATCTACCGGAATCACCCCTATAGGTAGGTTATCGCTGGACTCAGCCTCCCGATAACCTTCACCCAATTCAACATCAAACTCGACATAAAGTTTGGCTTCAGGCGAATCTAAGGTAGCCAGATAAAGCTCAGGGTTGGCAATTTCAAAGTCGGTGGAGGGCTCAATGTCAGCGGCGCAAACTCGCCCCTGCCCCCCCACCTCCAGTATTAACTTACCCGGTTGACCGGAAAGGGGGTTTAACCTCAACGCCTTGACATTGAGTAGAAAGTCGGTGACATCTTCCTTAACAAAGGGGATGGCAGAGAACTCATGTTGAATTCCCTCAATCTTAACCCGGGTCACTGCTGCCCCGGGAAGATAGCCAAGGAGTACTCGCCGTAGAACATTGCCCAAAGTAACACCAAAGCCTTTTTCCAGTGGCTCGACTCGGAAGCGTCCAAAGTTATCCCCACTTTCAACGCACTCAATCTTAGCCACAGCTAGATGGGACAAGGTGCCACCTCCTCATCGCTTAACTTACCGCGAGTAGTACTCAACGATACTCTGCCACTCAAATTTGGCCCCAATGTCATCAGGGGTAGGTAGAGATGAAACCCGGCCAATAAGTTTCTCCCTATCCAAGCTCAACCAGCTTAGAATAACCTTACTCTCGATACTTTGAACCAGTTGTTTATAATACTCAGTATTGGTGCTACTCTCTTTCCAACTAATGGTATCACCTTCCTTGACCAGATAGGAGGGTATGTCTGTTTTGCGCCCATTGACCATAATATGCCCATGTTGCACCAGCTGACGGGCTTGGGAGCGAGAGTCAGCGAAGCCCAAGCGATAGGCTACATTATCCAGCCGCCTCTCCAGCAACACCAGTAGATTTTCCCCGGTAATGCCTGACTGCCTCCTCGCCTCGGCAAAGAATCGCCGGAGCTGCCTTTCCAAAATTCCATAGGTATAACGTGCCTTTTGCTTCTCCCGAAGTTGCAGTCCGCGGTCAGAAAGCCGACGACGCCGGCTAAGCTGTTGCCCCGGCGGTTTCGCCCGCCTGTCCAAGGCACATTTAGCAGTAAAACACCGGCTACCTTTGAGCATTAGTTTATCGCCGCTACGGCGACATAATCGGCAAACTGCTGCTGTATATCTCGCCATCTACCTACACCCGCCTTCGCTTACGCGGACGACACCCATTATGTGGGATAGGAGTCACATCCCTGATACTGGTAACGGCAAGCCCCGAAGCCTGAAGGGAACGAATAGCCGCCTCGCGGCCACTGCCCGGTCCCTTAACATAGACCTCCACCTGACGCAGCCCATGCTCCATCCCCTTCCTCGCTGCGTCGCGAGCCGCCAGTTGAGCAGCGTAGGGAGTGCCTTTACGTGAACCCTTAAACCCGGCGGTGCCTGAGCTTCCCCACGCAATAACATTCCCCTGGGGGTCGGTGAGGGTGACTATGATATTATTAAAGCTGGACTGGATATAGGCTTTACCTACAGCGACAGCCTTGCGTTCCCGCTTTCTTGTCCTGACTCGCTTCTTCTCTGGCATTCTACCTCCGCTTAATTATAACCTCGTTACTTCTTAGCTATGCCTCGCCTCTGTCCTCTACCAGCTACAGTTTTGCGGGGACCACGCTTGGCACGGGCATTGGTTCTGGTTCGCTGTCCCCTGACCGGCAGACCATGGCGATGCCTGATGCCCCGATAGCTGCCAATCTCAATGAGGCGCTTTATGTTGAGGTCGACCTCCTTCCTCAGTTCACCCTCAACATTATACTGCCGGTCAATAATCTCCCGGATACGATTAACCTCGTCTTCAGCCAAGTCGCTTACCTTAGTGGCTAGGTTAACCCCAGCCTGTGCCAGGATCTTCTGGCTTAAGCTGGGACCAATGCCATAGATATACTGAAGTGAGACCGCAACTTGTTTATTCCTTGGTATATCTACCCCAGCGATACGTGCCATCTAGCCCTCCTTAAGAGGCAGCTATCCCTGCCTCTGCTTATGCCTGGGGTTGGAACAAATGACCCTGACCACCCCACGGCGCCTTACCACCTTACACTTTTCGCACCTGACCTTAACTGAAGCCTTTACTTTCATATTACTTAAACCGATAGGTAATTCTGCCCCGACTCAGGTCATAGGGAGAAAGTTCTACCAGAACCTTGTCGCCGGGCAAGATTCTAATATAGTGCAACCTTATCTTTCCTGAAATGTGAGCCAGCACCTTATGCCCATTAGCCAGCTCAACACGAAACATGGCATTGGGTAGAGGCTCGACTACTGTCCCCTCAACCTCAATAGTCTCCTTCTTAGGCATAGACTCCTTCCAGAGTAGTGAGCACCTCTGGTTCACCATCAGTAATGGCGATGGTATGCTCAAAGTGGGCAGAAAGGCTACCATCAGCGGTCAGCACTGTCCACTGGTCATCACCAACCCGGGTACGCCAGTCACCCACATTTACCATAGGCTCAAGGGCAAGGGTCATGCCTTCCTGTAATACCGGTCCTGTTCCCGGCAGGCCAAAGTTGGGTATCTGAGGCTCCTCATGCATCTCCCGCCCGATACCATGTCCGGAATACTCCCGCACTACCGAATAGCCCCCTGACTCAGCATAGTTTTGAATGGCAGCCGAGATATCCCCCAATCTTCCCCCGGCACGGGCAGCAGCGATGCCAGCTTTTAGCCCACCTTTAGCGGTCTCCAAAAGCTCCCTAGCCTTTAAGTCAATCTCCCCCACACCTACGGTAATGGCAGCATCACCCTGAAAACCCATATAGGACACCCCCAGGTCAAGGGATACTATATCACCCTGGCGCAAAACTCGCTCCCCGGGAATCCCGTGCACCACCTCATCATTTACTGAGACGCAGACATTAGCCGGAAAGCCACGGTAGCCCTTAAATGAAGGCTTAGCCCCCAGCCTTTCCACCTCCTTAGCCGCAATAACGTCCAACTCCTTGGTTTTCATCCCCGGCCTCACTTGCCGACTCAGGATGTCCAATACTGTGGCTACAACCCTACCTGCCTGGCGCATTATAGCAATTTCTCGCTCGGATTTAATAATTATACTCATTTAAGTTAAACGCCCCACATCTAGGGCAGTAATTATTCTCTTGCCCACCTCAGCCACATCCCCCCCTCCATCTATTTCCAGTAGCTTACCTAACTGGGCATAATAATCAATTAGCGGCGCTGTCTGAGCAAGGTAGACCTCCAGCCTCTTCCTCACGCTCTCCGCAGTATCATCAGGGCGTTGATATAGCTCACCGCCGCACCGGTCACACCTTCCCCAAACCTTGGGGGGAGAATTTGTTATGTGGTATGGCGCCTGGCACTGGTGGCAAATCCAGCGTCCGCTCAACCGCTTCACTAGCTCCTCCTCGGAGACATTAATATATATCACCTTGTCTATCGTCTTGTCCTGCTGAGCTAAGGCTTTATCCAGTGCCTCAGCCTGCTTCAGGTTCCGGGGAAAGCCATCCAGGATTGCCCCCGGTTCGCAATCCGGGGCTGAGATACGGTCAAGAGCCATGCCTATTGTGAGCTGGTCAGGGACTAGCACCCCCCTTTCCATATAAGACTTCGCCTTTATGCCTAACTCAGTTCCTTGCTCCAGTGACTGACGGAACAGGTCGCCAGAAGCGATATGAACCAAGCCTAACTTCCGAGCCACATTAGCTGCCTGGGTTCCTTTGCCTGCCCCGGGAGCACCCAGAAAGATAATATACACCTTTATCCCTATTTGATAAAGCCCTCATAGCGCCGCATTACCAGTTGCGCTTCCATCTGCTTCATGGTATCAAGAACCACACCAACCACAATAAGCATACCCATGCTAGATAGCTGTATCACCTGGACATTGGTAATCTCCCGGGCTAGGAAGGGCATTATAGCCACTAAAGCCAGAAATAAAGCTCCCGCCCAGGTAATGTGCTTTATCACCCCATCCAGATATTCCTTGGTATGGGGTCCGGGTCTGATTCCGGGAATAAACCCTCCCTGCCGCTGCAGGGCACCGGGCAAATCCTGCTGCTCAAAAATTATGATGGTATAAAAGAAGGCAAAGCCAACCGTGAGCAGAAAATAGAGCCCCCAGTAGAATAAGCCCATGGGCAGTGCAGCACTGGGGCTAAATAAGCTCATAATATGATTAGCTAGGTTAGGTTCAGCTCCAGTCGGATTGGCAAAATAGCTAGCCACCACGCCGGGGAAGACGACCAGCGACATAGCAAAGATAAGGGGTATCATCCCGGCGGTGTTTACCCGCAGCGGGATATGAGTTGAGCCTGACTGCCGGTACATGCGACCACCCCGAAACACGCTGCGGGAATACTGAACTGGGATGCGGCGGTGTGCCTCGGTAAAGATGACGATGAACACGGTAGTGGCTAGAGCGATAAGAATATAAAAGGCTAAACCGCCAAAGTTCTCCTTTGCCAGAAAACCACTACCAATCAGCTCCGGTAGCCCAGCCACAATACCGCCAAAGATTATTATGGATACGCCGTTACCAATACCATACTCAGTAATACGCTCGCCCAGCCAGACCAGGAACATAGTGCCGGCTATCAAGGAGACAACCATAGTTGCCATGGGCAACACCGCAGCACTAGCGATAACCCCCTCGCGCTGGAGATAGACCAGTTGCCCATAACCCTGAAGACCTGCCAGGGGGACAGTCAGCCAGTGAGTAATACGATTAATCTTGTCTCTCCCCGCCTCCCCCTCCAGAGAAAGGGCTCGTAGTTGGGGGATGACAGGCAGCAGTAGCTGCATAACAATAGACGCCGTTATATAGGGATAGACCCCCATCGCCGCCACACTGAGGCGCCTCATGGCACCACCACTAAACATGTCAAGCATCCCCAGCAAGGCATTCCGCTCAAACAGTTGCCGCAATGCCTCAAGGTCAACCCCGGGAAGAGGCACATGAGCCACAAAGCGAAACACTACCAGAATGCCAAAAGTGATAAGAATCCGGCGTCTTAAATCAGGCAGGCTGAAGGCATCTATCATTGCCTGCAGAAGTCGTGGTCTAGCTTGTCTGGGACGCACGCCCCACCTCCTCCACTTTGCCCCCGGCTGCCTCTATCTTGGCTTTGGCCGCAGCCGAGAACTTATTTGCCTTTACCACCAGGGGGTGACCAATTTCACCATTCCCCAGAATCTTGATTGGGTGGCGCAGAGATTTTACTACCCCGGCAGCAACCAATTTCTCCGGCGTTACCTCACTCCCTGGCTCAAAGATGCCAAGCTTGTCAATATTAACAGCGGTATACTCCGTTCTAAAGATATTGACAAAGCCGCGCTTCTGCGGCAGGCGCTTGATTAACGGCAACTGCCCACCTTCAAAGCCAGGGCGCATCTTACAGCCAGAGCGAGACTTCTGCCCTTTACAACCACGCCCAGAATAGGTGCCATGCCCGCTACTATCTCCCCGCCCCACTCGCTTCCTTCCCTTCTTAGAGCCAGAGGCTGGGGAGAGCTTTTCCTGCATCATCAGCTTTCTTCCTCCACCTTAACTAGATGCCTCACCTTGTTAATCATACCTCGAACCGAGAGGCAGTCACTATGGATAACACTCTGATTTAGCCGATTAAGCCCCAGAGCCTTCAGGGTTCTCCTTTGAACCTTGGCATAGCCAATGCCACTTTTAATCCAGGTGATACGCAACTTAGCCACTGCCTCCCTCCGATTCAGCCTTGGCGATTGCCTTGCGTCTGGCTAACTCCTCCTTTGGCTCTTTAAGCCGACTGAGGGCGAGTATGGTAGCCTTAGCGGTATTAATCCGATTAGAGCTACCCAACGACTTGGTCAGGATGTCCTTGATTCCGGCTGCCTCCACCACCGCCCGGATGCTACCACCGGCAATAATACCGATACCTGGGGCGGCTGGTTTCAACAACACCTCAGCAGCGCCAAACTTAATCTTTATTTCGTGAGGAATGGTCGTCCCGGCTAGCGGAACCTTAATCAAATTCTTCCTAGCGATAGCGCCAGCTTTGTTAATCGCCCCTGGCACCTCGTTGGCTTTACCCACACCAATGCCCACGTGACCATTACCATCACCAGTTACACTGAGGGCGCTAAAACGGAGGCGCTTACCACCTCTCACCACCTTAGTCACCCGATTGATATACACCAGCTTGTCACTCAGTGTCAATTCGGTGGGGTCTATCCTGCTTATTGGTTGTTTCACCTGGTCCAAACTACCCCCTAAAATTTCAATCCCGCCTGCCGAGCCGCCTCGGCTAGGGCTTTAACCCTGCCATGATATTTGTAGCCACCACGGTCAAAGACCACCTGCTTTATCCCCTTACTTAACGCTCGCCTCGCCACCAGAAGACCAACCAGCTCGGCATCACCTGTTTTTGCCTTACCCGCAGCCTCACCCTTAACCTCTGGGTCAACGGTTGAGGCTGAGATTAGGGTATGCCCCAGTGAATCATCAATAACCTGAGCGTAGATATGGTTCAAGCTCCGAAACACACAAAGTCGTGGTCTGGAGGCAGTGCCCACTACCTTGGCTCTGACTCGGGTATGTCTTCTTTGACGGGCTACCCTTGGCTCAACTCTCGCCATTATTTCTTCCCTATCGTCTTACCCGCCTTGCCTGCCTTGAGATGAACTAGCTCGCCGGCATATCTAATACCTTTACCCTTATAGGCATCGGGGGGATGAATAGCCCGAATTTCGGCTGCCATCTCGCCCACTACCTCCTTGTTAATCCCCCTAACCTTAACCCGAGTTCCTCCCTCTACATCCAGGGATACCCCGGGTAATGGTGGTACCTCCACAAGGTGTGAAAATCCAACACGAAGTACCAGCTTATCCCCGCTTTTTTCCGCCCGATAGCCCACCCCCACAATGTCAAGGTTCTTCTCAAAGCCGCTAGTTACCCCCTCCACCATGTTAGCTAAAAGACTGCGCGTCAATCCATGCAAGGAACGATGCACCTTGCTATCACTGGGTCGCGACACTATCAGGTTACCACTGTCCAGGACAATACCGATATCTGGGTTAAAGCGGCGACGAAGTTCCCCTTTAGGACCGCTTACCGTGACCATGTCCTTTTCAATACTCACCACCACGCCCGGTGGCACAGGTATTGGCATCCGTCCCACCCTAGACATAGATATCACCTTCAGGCTTATTTACCAGACATAACATAGGAGTTCACCACCAACCCCCCGGCGCCAGGCTTGCTTTCCGGACATTATCCCATTAGATGTAGAAAGGATAGTGATGCCCAAGCCACCATAAACGCGGGGAATCTCCTTCTGCCCCACATATACCCTTAGCCCAGGCTTACTAACCCGTTCCAACCCGGAAAGGATGGGCAGATTTTTGTCATCATACTTGAGATGGAGCTTAATTACCCGTTGTGGTTTACCCCTAAGCACCTCATAATCAGCGATGAAATTCTCCTCCTTGAGGATTCGGGCGATAGATAGCTTCATCTTTGAGGCTGGAACCAGCACAAAGTCATGCCTGGCCATAATGGCATTGCGTATTCTGGTTAACATATCAGCTATTGGGTCAGAGATAGCCATATCTATTTCACCAACTTGCCTTTCTTACTCCGGGGACCTGCCCGGCAAGAGCTAACTTGCGAAAACAAATCCGGCATAAGCCAAACTGCCGAATATAGGCACGGGGTCGACCACACAGGTAACAGCGATTATGCTGCTGCACCTTATATTTGGCCGGTCGCTTCCATTTTTCAATCTTTGACTTCTTGGCCATTCTTGCTCCACTTCAATCCCGGGCAAAAGGCATGCCCAATAATTCCAGCAGGTGCCTACCCTCCTCATCTGTCTTAGCCGTGGTGATGATTGACACCTCCAGTCCCCGCACCTTGTCTACCTTATCATACTCTATCTCGGGGAAGATGATTTGCTCCTTAAACCCCAAGCTATAATTACCTTGACCATCAAAGGAGTTCCGGGAAACGCCATGAAACTCACGCATCCGGGGCAAGGTAACATTCACCAGCCGGTCAAAAAAGTGATACATGCGCTCCCCCCGCAGGGTCACCTTCAGCCCGATGGGCATCCCTGACCTCAACCTGAAGGCGGCGATAGACTTCTTGGCTCGGGTGATAACCGGGTGCTGCCCAGAAATAGTAGCTAAATCCCTCTCTGCTGCCTCCAGAGCCTTGGCATCCTGAATCGCCTCGCCTACGCCGATGTTAAGGGCAATCTTTTCCAGCCGTGGCACCTGCATTACATTGTGATAGCCGTAAAGCTCCATCAGCCGGGGAATAACCTCTTTTTTATATCTTTCCCTAAGTCCTGACATTTAATCAATTACCTCACCGCAGGAGTGACAAATCCGAACCTTCTTACCATCAGCCAGGAAGCGGGAACCAACCCGAGCCGGGTGATTGCACTTATTACACAGTAGCATAACATTGGACACAGGAATTGGCGCCTCCCGCTCGATTATGCCCGCCTGCCTAACTGCCCCCCTTGCCCGGCTATGCCTTTTGATGAAGTTGATGCCCTCCACCAGCAGCCGTTCATCCTTGGGGTAAGCAAAGCGCACCTTACCCTTCTTACCCCTATCCTTACCAGCAATAACCAGTACCATATCGTTCTTTCTGATATTCATCCTTGCTCACACCACCTCAGGCGCCAGAGATATAATCTTGATAAAATTCTTGTCCCTCAGCTCCCTGGCTACTGGTCCAAATATTCTGGTTCCCTTAGGATTATTCTTTTCGCTAAGAATCACTGCCGCATTCTCATCAAACCTGACATAAGAGCCATCAGGGCGCCGATATGGCTGGGCGCAGCGAATAATAACCGCCCTGACCACCTCCCCCTTTTTCACCTGCCCCCCAGGGGTTGCCTTTTTTACCGAAGCCACAATGACATCACCCACCCGGGCATATCTCTTCCCGCTGCCACCTAAAACATTGATACACATAATCTCTTTGGCGCCGGTGTTATCGGCTGCCTTAAGTCTGGTATAGGTTTGAATCATGTCACCTAGCTCCAAGCCGATTTAGGCTACTTCCTCAGGTTTAACCTCTATTACCTCTCCCTTGGTTATTACCTCAGCCACTCGCCACCGCTTATGCCGGGACAGGGGGCGAGTTTCTACAATTCTTACCTTGTCTCCCACCCGGCACTCATTATTTTCATTATGAGCTTTATACTTGACCACCCGCTTGATTGCTTTCTTATATAACGGGTGACGCCTAGAGATTTCCACAGCCACCACCACCGTCTTATCCATCCTATCACTGACTACCTGACCAAACCTAGTTTTATGCTTGCTTTCCATAGACCGTTACCTTACACCCAGCTCTCTTTGCCTCATTATTGTCTTCAGCCTGGCGATTTTCTTTTTTACCCTGGGAATTTCGCGGTGGTTTACCAACTGCTTGGTAGCCAGGCGAAAACGAAGATTAAACAGCTCCTGATGGGCTGCCTCCAGTTGCTTAGCTAGTTCTTCACTGCTCAGAGCCCGAATCTCCTCAACCTTCACCTGAGTCACCCCCGGTGGCTGAACCGCTGCCCACAGCTATGCCGGTTTCCCTGACCACAAATCGGCTGCTTATCGGGAGCTTATGGGCAGCAAGGCGCATTGCCTCTCTAGCCACTGCCTCACTAACGCCTCCCATCTCAAATAAAATTCTCCCCGGTTTAACCACCGCCACCCAGTGGTCTGGGGGACCCTTACCCCCACCCATACGGGTTTCCGCCGGCTTCTTGGTGACCGGTTTATCAGGGAAGATACGGATCCAGACGCTGCCACCACGGCGGATGTGACGAGTAATAGCCCGCCGTGCCGCCTCAATCTGTCGGCTAGTAACCCAGGCTGATTCCAGCGCCTGTAAACCAAAATCGCCAAAACTAAGCTTGTTCCCAGCCTGAGCTTTACCCCTACGGTGTCCTTTATGACTCTTACGATATTTTACCCGTTTAGGCTGTAACATCCCTCTCCTTTAGCTATGCTCCGGCGGGTGCCTCTTCAGCCTCTAGCTTAGTAGGCTCTGGCAGAATATCACCTCGATAAATCCAGACTTTGACTCCAATTCGGCCCAGGGTGGTATGCGCCTCAGTAAAGCCATAATCAATATCAGCCCGCAGGGTATGCAGCGGTACTTGCCCCTGATGCATAATCTCACGGCGAGCTATCTCAGCACCACCCAGCCTACCGGCACAACTTATTCTTATCCCCTTAGCCCCAGCCTGCAGGGTGCGAAACATTGCTTGCTTCATTGCCCTACGGAAAGCAACACGATGCTCAATCTGCTCAGCTATCGCCCTACCTACCAAATAGGCATCGAGTTCAGGCTGCTGAATCTCAAGGATGTTCAATTGAATCCTCTTCCCGACAAGGCTCTCAAGGTGGAGCCTCATTTCATCAACTCGCTGCCCGCCTCGCCCGATGACCACGCCAGGTCGGGCAGTATGGATGGTTAACGCCACCTTATTTGCCTGGCGGTCAATCTCCACCAGAGAGATACCTGCCTCATTATACCCGGATTTAATAGCCTGGCGAAGCTTCAGGTCTTCGTGCAAAGAGTCGGCATAGTTCTTCTCGGCATACCACTTGGACTGCCAATCGCGTATGACTCCAATTCTAAAACCGAAAGGATGAACCTTATGCCCCAATTAGTCCCCCTCCCCGGCAACGATAACCGTTATATGACTAGAACGCTTAAGGATAGGGCTTGTCCGCCCCCGAGACCTGGGGCGAAATCTCTTCAGCGTCCTCGCCTCATCAGCAAAGATGGTGACAATCTTCAAATCTGAAGGTGAGAGCTGAAAATTGTTCTCAGCATTAGCCACCGCTGATTTCACCACTTTGGCTACCAGCCGAGCTGTAGGGGTGGGGGCAAACTTAAGCAAGGCTAGCGCCTCATCTACCTTCTTGCCCCGCACCAGGTCTACCAGTAGGCGCACCTTACGCGGTGATATACCGGTATCTTTAGATACTGCCCTCACTCTCATTTACGCCTTATGTCCCTTTCTTTATCTGGGTAGTTTTTTCCCCCCTGCCCACGTGTCCCCTGAAGGTCCGGGTCAAAGCAAACTCGCCTAATTTGTGCCCCACCATATTTTCAGTAATAAAGATGGGCACATGCCTCCTGCCATCGTGGACTCCGATGGTAAGCCCCACCATCTCGGGCACAATAGTACACCAGCGCGACCAGGTCTTTATTACCGCCTTCTGACCGGAGCGGCTCAATGCCTCTACTTTCTTCACCAGTTTGGCATCAACGGCTGGACCTTTCTTAGTCGACCTTGACATTGTGTCACTTTCTCCTGCGCATGACAATCATCTTATCTGAAGGTTTGGGCTTGCGAGTTTTATAGCCTAAAGCCGGCTTCCCCCACGGGGTCTTAGGTCCGGGCAAGCCTATTGGGCATCTACCTTCCCCCCCACCATGAGGATGGTCACGGGGGGTCATAGCCGACCCTCTCACCGTAGGCCGCCAGCCTAACCACCGTTTGCGACCCGCCTTACCCAAACTAATACTCCGATGGTCAATATTTCCCACCTGCCCGACAGTAGCCAGACAATCGCTATGGATACGCCGCACCTCGCCGGAGGGTAACCTGACTTGGGCATATCTGCCCTCCTTGGCCATTAGCTGGGCTGCACCTCCGGCACTCCGCACCAGTTGTCCCCCCCTCCCTACCTCCAACTCAATATTATGTATTTGAGTCCCGGCTGGGATTAGCCGGAGTGGCAGAGCATTACCAGGTTTTACCTCAGCCTCGCTGCCCGACTTTATGACATCGCCAACACTAAGTCCCGAAGGGGCAAGGATATAGCGTTTCTCCCCATCAGCATAGTAAATGAGAGCAATGCGAGCCGAGCGGTTGGGGTCATACTCAATGGCAGCCACTCTGCCCGGGACGCCAAGCTTATCCCGCTTAAAGTCTAGTAAGCGTAGCCGGCGCTTCGCCCCACCACCACGGTGGCGAACCGTTATTTTCCCCTGATTACTACGCCCAGCCTTCTGCTTACGGGGCAAGAGCAGCGATTTCTCCGGCTTGGTTTTGGTTATCTCCTCAAATGTGGAGCCGCTCATCCCCCGCCTGCCGGGAGAAGTCGGGCGATATATTTTTAGTGCCATTCAGACCTCCACAAAGTACTAAACACCCTCAAAGATTTCTATCTTTTCACCCGGTTTAAGGGTAACAATAGCCTTCCTCCACGACGGGTTCATGACCCATCTCCCCCGCATCCTTTTTCCCTTGCCAGACACTATCATCACGTTAACCTTGGTCACGGTAACATTAAATGCCTTCTCCACAGCCTGTTTAATCTGTTCCTTATTAGCCTCTCCAGCTACCTCAAAGCCATATTTGCCTTGAGCTTGAAGGGCAGCATTCTTCTCCGTTACCAACGGACGGCGCAATACCTCATATAGATGCACTGCTGCCTCCCCATAGCTTTACCCCAGAAATCGGAGATTTCTGGGGACCCCATAGTTGCTCTGTCTGGCGCACCGCAGCCTCAGTCATCAATAGCATCTTATAGGACAGGATGTCAACCACATTTAGTATATTGGCTGGCAGGGTCTTAATCCCTGCCAGATTACGAGCTGACTTAATCACGTTTTCCTCAGGCTCACTGGTAACAATAAGGGCTGAGGAGTCAACCCCCAGTGCCGCCAAGATTCCCGCCATCTCTTTTGTCGCCGGCTGGTCAAGCTTGAGTTGCTCTACCACCTTTAGCTCTCCATCTCTAGCCTTGGCTGATAGGACACATCTCAGAGCCAGACGGCGCATCTTTTTAGGCATTGCCTGCCGGTAGCCCCTTGGCTTAGGACCAAAAATGATGCCTCCCCCCCGGCGCAGTGGCGACTTTATACTCCCTGCCCGAGCCATTCCAGTGTGTTTCTGCCGGTATAACTTCCTGGTGCTGCCAGAGACCTCACCACGAGTCTTGGTACTGGCTGTTCCCTGGCGGGCATTTGCCTGTTGCCTCACCAGCGCCTGGTGCACCACTGCCTGATTAAACGGCGCGGCAAAAACGCTGTCACTTATCTCAATATGTTTAACTACCTCGCCGGTAAGGCTATAAACCGGGACTTCCACCTGCTTACTTCCTCTCCGATTTCTTTATCACCAGCAGCCCATTCTTCGCCCCGGGGGCGGCTCCCTTAACCAGCAACAGGTTACGAGCCGGGTCAGCTTCATATACCTCCAGATGGCGAGCCGTCACCCGACTATTGCCCATATGTCCTGCCATCCGCATCCCCTTTAATACCCTGCCCGGGCTGGTAGTAGACCCAATAGCGCCCGGGGCACGGTGGCGGTCAGACTGCCCATGGGTTTTGGGTCCGCCGGCAAAGTGATGGCGTTTTACCACTCCGGCAAAGCCCTTGCCCTTTGACACCCCGGTAATATCAACCAGGTCGCCCGGCTTAAACAGGCTAACATCAACCTTGTCCCCCACCTTAATTCCTTCACTATCAGCCACTCTGAATTCACGGAGATATTTAAACTGCCCCAGCCCCTTGAGATGACCACGCTGGGGGGAACTGAGCCGCTTGGCTTCGCCAAATCCAAGCTGGGCAGCAATATATCCCTCCTTGGCTGTAGTTTTAACCTGGGTCACAACGCAAGGACCAGCCTCAATAGCGGTTACTCCTTCCGCCTTGCCCTTGTCGGTAAATATCTGCCCCATGCCCAGCTTTCTGCCGATAATACCCTGAACCATATCTTCAGACCTTACAACTTAATATCTATTTCCACCCCGGCGGGTAGATTCAGACTGCTCAAGGCGTCTATCGTCTTAGACGTTATATCAACAATATCAATTAAACGCTTATGGGTTCGAATCTCAAACTGTTCCTGGGAGTTCTTATCAATAAACGTGGAGCGGATAACACAAAACCGCTGAATCCGAGTGGGCAAAGGCACCGGGCCAACAACCACGGCTCCACTCCGCTCCACAGCAGCAACAATCTGCTCCACCGACTGGTCAAGAATCTTGTGGTCATAACTCTTCAGCTTGATACGAATCTTCTGTTTAGGCATATAATAGCCCCCTATCTAACCATTGCCTTGCCGGTTATCTGGTCGGCTAATTCGGCTGGCACTTCCTGATAGCGACGAAACTCCAGGGAGTGGGTAGCTCTGCCCTGAGTTAATGACCTGAGACTGGTGGCATAACCAAAGGTCTCAGCCAAGGGTATAAGGGCACGAATAACCGCCATCTCGTCACGCGTCTCAAAAGACTCAATATGCCCCCGCCTGGAATTAAGGTCACCCATTATATCACCAAGGAACTGCTCC
>Ga0172363_10001128_pt1 | contig 21308 bp, 15 predicted proteins | sample LakKivs2_kivu2a2_FD_114541 | JGI IMG/M metagenome (GOLD analysis project Ga0172363, IMG submission 114541) | Sediment microbial communities from Lake Kivu, Rwanda - Sediment s2_kivu2a2 | ecosystem: Environmental > Aquatic > Freshwater > Lake > Sediment | place: Rwanda: Western Province, Lake... | reverse complement strand
TTAACTAAGTTTAATTTTTCAATTTTTTTATAATATATTTAATTTGTTATGCAAATTAAATATATTATAAAAAAAAGGTAAAATTAAACTTAACTAAGTTTAATTTTTCAATTTTTTTATAATTTTTAAATTATATAAAACTTAAATTATTTATTTATATTATATGTATTCTTTTAAAGATATTTCTTCTATTAATCCTGAGTTTTTACCTTCTTTAAGTTCGTTATCTGTATCAAAAAAAATATCAGATAAAGATAACGAAAATTCATTATTCTCTTATAATATTCCCTATCCAAGATTTTCACTTGGTTTCCAATATTATTATCATCAAACTAAAGATAAAATGGAACTTACTCAAGAATTTACTAATAAAAAAAAAGTATATTGGGTATTTAATTTATTTGATAAAAATATAGATGATTATAATGAAGATTTAAATAATACATCAATACAATATTTTAATTTAAAAAATAGTCAATTAAAATTATCATTTTATAAATTATGGGAAATTAATATGATGTTTAATTTAATTTCATTAGATTCTGATTTTAAATCTATTCATTTTTCAGATAATTTAGAACCATCTATTCAATCAGTTTTATTTTATTTTAATAAATTTTCTAAAATATCAAAAAATAAATATTATGGTTATAATTTAAATATTTATAAACAAAAACAAATTGGTAAAGAATTAAATGATAAAAATATTATAATTAAATCAATTGATGATTTATTAAAAGAAAAAAATATAGAAAAAACATTAAATAAATTAGAAAAAGATGCAGATTTAATTATAACAGATGGAAAAGTTGATATTGATAATAATAATGTTGAAGAACAAGGAAATTTTAAATTATTATTAATAGAAATTATAATGTCATTAAATTCATTAAAAAAGAATGGAAATTTAGTATTAAGAATATATGAATCATTTACTGATCCTACTGTTAAATTATTGTATTTATTAAATTCATTTTTTGATGAATTATATATTTATAAACCATTAACTTCAAGATTATCTTCATCTGAAAAATATATTATTGGCAAAAAATATAAACCTAATAATAATTTAATTAAAAATTTATTAAATATTTTTGATGAAAGTAATAAGTCAATTAATTTAGATAAATATATTGTAGATATTTATACTAAATATAATATTCCTTCTGATTATTTAGATTATATTACTAAAATAAATTCTGATATTGCAAATAAACAATTTAAACAAATTAATTTAATGATTGATTTTATTAATCAACAAAATTATAGAGGTGAGGTTTATAATGTTCGTAGAGATTTACAAATTAATTCATCTAAATTTTGGATTAATTCTTTCTTTATTGATCCTAAAAATTTATCTTCATCTTTATCTACTTTCTCTAATTTTGTAAATAATAAAAAATAAAAAATATATTAATTTTTTATTTTTTATTTTATTTTTTCTTATTTTTTGTTGCTTTATTTAATTTTGGATATATATATGTATTTGCTAATTCTTCTCCTAATTCCTTTTCAACATTTTCTAAACTCTTCTTTCCACTCTTTACATTATCTAATTCTGCTAACATTCTAAATAATGGCATTATATCCTCTCCACTTAATAATTTCATAAATACTGCATAATATCTTAATGAAAAATCAAAATATTTTTTTTCCATATGATCCATGAATTTTTCATTATCTTCTTTTCTTAATTTTAACATTTCATCATTTGACATATAATCTATTATTTCTAATATTTGATCCAATAATTTATTTACATCTGGTATATTTGGACTACCACCATCTACATTATATACATATCCTGGTCCTTTATCAAATTTATCGCTTGACACTAATTCTGTTTTTAAATTTTTATTATCTATATTAATTTTTATATCACTCATATATTTTTATTTATATTATTTATTATTTGTTTATCCGCTATTCTTAAATATCATATATATATAATTATCCTGTTGAATTTTTGATGTTACTAAGTTTTTTATATATTCCTTTGATATATTTATATTCTTATTATAATTACAATATAATTCTCTTAATTTTTTATAATATGGTATTACTTTTATTAAATTATCATTACAATGTAATATCTCTATATTCTTCATATCTTCTATTTTATCTATTTTGTTATTACCTATAAATAAACTATTTATATTCGGTAAATTTATTTTTTCTAATTTATTATTATCCGCCTCTAATTCTTTTAATGATACTATATTTAAATTAATTAAATTATTATTTCTACAATCTAATTTTATTAAATTATTCATATTTTTTATTTCACTTATTTTATTATTCATACAATTTAATATTTTAATATTATTATAACCATCTATTTCTTCTAATTCATTATATGATATATCTAATCTTTTTAAATTATTGTAATTCCTAATATTATCTATATTCTTTATTTTATTCATTTTACAAAATATTTCCTCTATTTTATCATTTAATTTTGGTATTACTGTTAATTTATTATATGATATATCAATTACTTCCAAATTTATTAAATTATCTAAATTAATTAAATATTTGTCTTCTAATTTACATTCTGAAATAAATAAATATTTTATATGTGTTAATTCTGGTATTGTAGTTATTTCTAAATTACTTAAATCTAAATAATTGTCTTTTTTTGATTCTGCTATTCTCCAATTTATATCATCTCTATCACTTAATATATCTATTTCTGTATCATTATGTTTATTTAATTCATCTATATCTAAATTATTGTATTTTTTAAATTTTAAATCATTATTATAAATTATCATAGTTCTATCCAAATCTTTATTATATATTTCCATTATTTATTATTATTAAATTATCTTAATTTATTTAACTCATCTATTAATTCTTTCTTAGTTTTTTTCTTTGAATTTTCTTTTAATATATTTATATTGTATTTCTCAGCATATTCTTGAACTATACTTAATAATGTTTTTGGATTTTTTATTATGTTAAAATCTCTTTCACTTATTTTATTCTTTTTATATTTGTAAAATATATCTTCTTCATTTTTTGTTGATTCTAATGTTATTTCACTATCTACTATTGTATCCTCTACTATTATATCATCATTTTCTTTTTTCTCTATCTCATATACTTCATTTATATTTTGTATATTTTCTGGTATATCTTGAATATCTGGTAAATATTTTGTTAAATCTTCACTACCTATTTTAAAATTAAGTTCAGTTGGATCATTTAAATTATAATTATATATATGTATCTTTAATTTTTCTACTGTTATTATTTTTTTTAATGGTTCTGTATTATAATACCATATCAATTTATTATTATATTCTAATATCTCATAACATTCATTAAATAATGTTGTTAATATTGTTGGCTTATATTGATTATAATTCTCTTCTCCATATATTGCATATAATTTATCCTCATTTACATTTAATAAAATTATATTTATATTGAAATAATCACTTAATAATCTTAATAAAATTTTATCATTTTTATATTTTATTAATGATTCTTTTATGTCTTTAATTGTCCATTCTAATTTTTCATATTCATATGTTTCATATAATTCAGTTATATCATTTATTAATTTTTTATTTAAAAATTCTATTATTTCTAATCTCCCTTCTATACTTAATTTTAAATAATTTTCATATACACCTGCTAATATTGTATAAAATAATGATATATTTAATTTACTATTTGGAAAATAATGTATTGTTCCTATTCTATTTATATTTTTATAAAATGGGTCTAATATTTCTTTTAATTTATTACCAATATTCGTTATATTCTGTTTATTATTTGTAATTTGATTTTTTAAATCTATTAATGAAAATGATATGTCGTTATTAATTATCGGTTCTGATAATATATCATTGTCCTTATATTCTATTGATAATACATAACTTATTAATTTATTTAATGTTAGTTTTTTCTCCATATTACTTTATTATTAGTTTCTCTCTAAATAGTTTTTTTATTTTTCAATTTTTTAAATAAATAAATTATTCTTACAAATAATTTATTTAAAAAAGAAGTAAAATTTAAAATGATAATTTTATGTTTTTCAATTTTTTTATTTATTTAAAAAAGAAGTAAAATTTAAAATAGTAATTAATCAATATTAAAAATGAATGAATCATCTTTAAAGGTAGCACCTAAAGATAATAAATAATCACGGAAGTCATTTAATTCTTTTTGATTTTTAATTTTAATTTGATAAGTTAAAACAGAATCTTTATCAATAGTTTTAGTGATATCTTTAACTTGTAAATTAATATTAAATTTAATTTTATCTTTAATTTTTTCTTGAATATATTTAACTCTATCTTCTAAATTATAAGGGAAAGGATAAACAGGATGATTTTTAGGAATCATAATATATGTCATTTTATTTTTCTTTTTAGAAGTACTATATTTTTCCATAAATAATAATTTTTCTTTAATTTTATTACATATATCAATTCTTATTTCATCTTTTGATAATTTAATATTTAATGATTTTGCAATATCTTCTAAATATTCTCTTGTTTTACTAGAATAACAAACTGCACCTGTTAATGATGGAATACCAATACCTCTCTTTTTCTCTAATATTTTATTTCTTCTTTCTCTTATTTTAAATATATCAGACAATTCTTCAACTGATTTACCTTTCTTTTTTCCTGATTCTTTATCAATAATTCCAACATATTTAAATTCATCACGATTATCATAATAATCCATAATTGATGTAAAATCATATATATTATTAATTTGAGTATCAACTGTATCTTTCTTAGTATCTTTACTTTTTAATTCTATATATTTAACATTATTTTTAATAAAATTGTGTAAAGTTAATTCATTTTTCATTGGTTTATCATAATTTGATCTATAATACATTGGTACATCTTCATTTTGGTCAAATGGTTGGAAAATATAGTATTTACTAATATATATTAAATAACCGGGTCTATTAAATTTATCAAATATTGTATCTTTAAAATTATTAAAATCATTTTCAGTTACTGGTATTAATTCATCTAATGCTTTAAATACAAAAAATTCATCAAATAATTTTCTTTTTTCTCCTTCAAATGAATTCTTTATTTTTTCTATAATATCATGTAAAGTATAAACATATTTTATTTTATACATATCTTTTATTTTATTTTTTGTATTTTCTATTTCACTTCTTGCTAAATTATGTGTAAATGTAGTATAATCTAATTCTTCTTTTGGTATTTGTTTATAACTATTAGTTGTTTTATCATAATATTTTATATTTAAATCTTTACTATCACACATATAATTACATTTTGTATAATCACAAATTGCTGGACAATATTTCTTTTTATCATCCCTTTCTTTAACACCTTCTAATGGCTCACAATCTTCATTATATGTTAATTCTTCTGGGAATAAATTTGCACTTCTATTTAATGGACAATCAATTGCACTTTCTTTTAATGCTCTTTCTACTTTTTTAATTAACATATATTTTTTCTCCGCTTTTTTATATAATTCTTCTTCAGTTGATAAACCATTATCAACTCTAACTGCATATTTATATACTAAAACACCAGGATATCTATTTTCATCATTTGTTATTTGATAATGAGAACAATGTCTAATTGCTCTTCCAATTACCTGATCTACTTTTCCTAAATTAAAATATACATCTAATATATGCACTTCTGCAACATTTTTTAAACTAATACCTTCATTCATAACTTTAGAACCTAAGACAAATTTAATATATTTACCTTCTTTATTATTAATATTATTAAAAATATCAGTTAAAATAGTTTGTCTTTCTTCTGGTAAAATTTCAGTTGATTCTTCTGAAGATTTTCCAGTAATTGAAATAAATGTTGCTGGACTAAATTCATGTTCAGGTGGTTTTGATGTTTTTAATTCATATTCTGATGAAGAATCATCATTCTTTTTTGTTGTTTTTAAATTATCATTTTGATGTTCTTTATAAGTCCTACCACAGAAATAACATCTGGTATCATTTGAAATTTTATAATTTGATTGATTTTCATTATATTCTAAATACCCATTTTGTAATAATATCTGTTGGAATAATTCTATTCCTATTTTAACTAAATTTGAATATACAAATGCGGTTCTTGCTCCTTTCTTACCCCATACTAATCTATTTAATTTTTTTAATGCTTTGTAAAATTTAGTTGAAAAATTTATTAAATTTTCTTTTTTTAATATTTTACCAGTTATCGTTTTTCCATCATCTGATGTATATATATAATCTCCTTCTGATTCAAAAGTATTATTAAATAATGTTTCTCCTATTTTTTTATTTAATAATTCATAATGAGTTTTTAATTGATTTTTTATTATATTTAATCCTTCACGACCAAAATATCCTTCTATTCCTTTTTTATCTTCAGTTAAACCAGGAAATGCAAAATTTGCTACTGCTTCTGATCTTCTATCTAATGCATCCGCTTCTTCATCTATTTCTTCTTCTTGTTTATCTGTAATCTCCATTTTAACTACTGTATCATATATTTTCTTCTGAAATGATGACATAGTACATCTCACTATTTTTGTAAATAATAATCCTTCTGGAATTTCTCCTTTTTCAATTCTTTTTGCAAATGTTAATGGATCTGCACCTCTTAAATAAGATACATAACCGCGGGTCATTTTCTTTAAATATTCTATACCACCTGGCTTAAAATCCATATCGTAATTTTTTTTACTTGTAAATATTTTATCCCTTTCCATTGGATATTCTTTTGGTCTTAAAAAATTTATTAATTCTACTATATGATCTGCTAAATTTTTCATTGGTGTTGCACTTAATAATACTACCTTTAAATTTACTGAATTTGCTATTATTTTTGCTAATGCTTCTCCATATACATTTCCAGTTAAATTATGAGCCTCATCTACAATTACTAAACTATTACTTAAATTATAAATACGATCAATAGATATATCTCTTTCAAATTCACCTTCACTTGTTTTTCTATATGCTACTTTTATTTTATTATCTTTAGTTTTTATTTTTTCAATAATTTTTTCACCTAATACTTTTTTATAAAAACTTCTATAACTCATAAATCTATAATATTGTAATGCATTATTAATAGCAATTTTATTAATTCTATCTTTATCAGATTGACTAATTAATACAGAAGTATCTTGAGGTTTTAAATAAGTTTCACCAGTACATTTTAATAATTCCTCTTTCCAATAATTTTTAATCATTGGACCAGAAACTAATACATGTATTTTAGTTCCATATTTTTGAACTAAATCTTTAAATCTTTCAGCAATAGCAATTCCAGCACATGTTTTTCCTGTTCCCGTTCCGTGAAATATTAATACTCCTTTATATGGTGTATCTGGATTTATATAATTACTTAAAAATGATTGTTGTTCCTGTAATTCAAATTTTCTTGAACATATTTTATCTCTATATTCTTTTATATCTTTGTATTCTTTTAATTCACTTCTTCCTGGAATCTTATGATAATAAAATTCTCTTTTTTTATATATATCTGATTGAAAATCATCATTATCTTGTGTTGGATAAGTAAAATCTTTTTTTAATTCTTTATCTAATATATCAGGTTCTATACTATCTGTTATTTCATCTAAATCACTACTTGTATTATTATTTTGTCTATCAAATAATTTATTAAAATCTTCATCAGTTCTTCTAAGACTAAACATTATATTTATACAAGATAATATTTTAGTTTATATTTCAAATTATATTTTCTAATATCATATTAGTAATTAATTTTGCGATATTATTTATATTTAAATTTATTAATATAGTATATGGATCAATTATCCGAATATTCTCATGATATGAAAAAAAGATTGGCTAATCGAATATCTAAATTAAAAAAAAAAGAAGATATTATTAAAATTTATGAAATAATTAGTAGAGAAAATACTGATTTTACTGAAAATAGTAGTGGTTTATTTCTTTATTTTCATAAATTAAGTAATAAAACTTATTATGAAATTGAAAAATATCTTGCATTTATTAAAAAAAATGAAAATCTTATATCAACTGATAGTGCTTCTACTGAAAAAAAAGAATATGTTCCGTATTATCAAGATGACTTTTCGAGTCAAAAAATTATAAGTCCAAAGTTAAAATTTAGTAATAAAGAAAAAAATATAATAAAACGAAGAAGATTTGAAGATATTATAAATAATGAAAGTTCTTCAGATTTAGTTAATTCTGAAAAGGAAATTAAAAAAGTTTAATATAATTAAATAAAAAAACTGAAAAAATAAAAATATAAGTAAGTAATATATTATATATAATATATGACAAGTCCCTATATAAATACAAAATTATCAACTAAAATAACATTATATCCAGATCAAATGGATAATAAATTATATATAAATTTAAAGAAAAATTTAGAGAAAAAATTATTAAATAAATGTTATAAAAATTATGGATATATTAAAGAAATATATGAAATAATAAATTTCAGTTCTGGATTATTAGAAGCGGAAAATTTAATGGCATCTGCAATATTTGATGTAGAATTTTCATGTAGAGTATGTTATCCATTATTAAATAAAAAACTTGTATGTCAATTAGATAGAGTAAATAAAGTATTAATTACTGCTGATAATGGACCAATTTTAGTATTAATAACAAATGATCGTATAAATGATAAATTATTTTTTATAGATAACAATAATAATATCAGATATAAAACTGGTAATGATTCAAAAACATTAAAATCAAAAGATTTTGTAGTAGTTATAGTTACATCAATGTTATTTAATAATGGAGATGATCGTATAAAAGTAATTGGAGTATTAGATGATGTAGCAACTGATAAAGAAATTGAACACTTTTATAAGGAATTATATAATAAAGAAGTAGAAGTAGAATTAGAACATGAATAAGAATTAAAATAATAAAAAATATGTTAATAATAATTTAAAGAATTATTATTAATATAAATTAATAAAGGATGTCTATAAATTCATATGACATTCAAACTAATAATTTAAATAAAGACATATATTATAAAAAACGAATAAAAAAAAGAATGAAAAATAATTTATTTTGTGGTAATTGTGGAAAAAATGGACATATATATAAATATTGTTTAGAACCAATTAATAGTTATGGTATTATATTATTTAAATTAAATTTAGATGATACATTAAAAGAATATATAACAAATAAATTAGAAAATTATAATATATATAATCATGAAGGTATAAATATAATAAATGAAAATAATTTAAATTTATTTTGTGAATTAAAAGATAAAATAGAATTTTTGATGATAAGAAGAAAGCATACATTAGGATATATTGAATTTGTAAGAGGAAGATATAATGTTGAAAATATAGATGGTATTATTTTTTTATTTAGACAAATGATAAAAGAAGAAATTGAAAGAATAGCAAATTATAATTTTGATGAATTATGGAATGATTTATGGTCTCATAATAAAACTAAATCAGTATTTCAAAATGAATATATTACTGCTAAAAATAAATTTGAAAAAATAGTTAAAGGATCAGAATTATATTTACCATTAACATTTTATATAAAAAATGTTATACCAACATGGAAATTTCAAGAATGGGGTTTTCCAAAGGGTAGAAGAAATTCATATGAAGATGATTTAACATGTGCAATTAGAGAATTTAAAGAAGAAACTGGTTTAAATTCTACAGATTTTAAAATAATTAATAAAAATCAATTAATAGAAGAATTTATTGGAACAAATGGTATATGTTATAAACATATATATTATACTGGTATTTCATTAACTAATACTAATCTTAAAATTGATCCAGAAAATTGTAGTCAATGTGATGAAATTGGAGATATTGGATTTTTTACATTTGAGAAAGCAATAGAATTAATAAGACCATATCATACTGATAGGAAAAACATATTAAGTAATATATATATAAATATATTAAATAATATAATAGACATTATAAATAAAAAACAAACATAGAAAAATAATATTTTAATATCTGTAATTATAATAGAATAAAATATAATAATGATAGATATTAAAATATTATATAATTTAGCAAAAGAATCTAATTGGGATACTTTTTTCAATTTATTAAAAGATAATGATGATATAGATGTAAATATAAGAGATGATAATAATAATTATTTAATTAATTATGCAATAATACAAAATAATATAGAAATAGTATCATTATTAATAAATAAAGGTGCAAAATTAGATATTGTTGATACAGATGATAGATCAATATTATATATTCCAATTAAATATGGATTTAATAAAATTTTAGATTTATTATTACATTTTAATAAGATTACTATTGGAATTTCATTAATTGATATTAAGGATAATAATAATAATATTCCAATTCATTATGCTATTATTAATAAAAATATTTATGCTATTGATAAATTGATTGAATATGAATCTAATGTAAATATTAAAGATATTGATGGTAATAATTCATTACATTTAGCAATAATGACAAAAGATATAGAAATATGTAATAAAATATTAAATACAAATATAAATATTAATAATAGAAATAATTTAGGAGAAACAGCATTACATATAGCAATTAGTTATCAATTAAATAAAATAACCGAATTATTAATTAAAAATAATATAGATATAAATATACAAAATAATATACATGAATTTACACCATTACATTATGCAGTTAATTTAAATTATATAAATTTAGTTAAAATATTATTAGATAATAAAAATATAAATATAAATATACAAGATTATTTAGGAAATACAGTATTACATTATAGTTTAATTGAAAAAAATTTTGAAATAATGGAATTATTATTAAAAAATAATGATTTAAATTTCAATTTATACAATTTAGATAATAAAATTCCATTACATTATTTATTCGAAAAATATGAAAAAATTAAAAATAATTCTATTATCAATAATTATTTAAATTTATTTATTTTAAATAGTAATTTAAATTTTCAAGATAATTCTGGTATTACTTGTTTGTTTTTAATTAATAAATTTAATATTTGGAAAGAATTTTATGATATTCTTAAAGTTAAAAAATTAAATATTTTTATTAAAAATAAAGAAAATCAGCGTCCAATTGATTTAATTAATAAAAATGATATTAATGAATATTTAAAATTAATTACAACAAGTTATTTATTTTTATTAAAGAATAATAATAAAGAATGGTCAAATGAATGGGAAAATATTTGTTCTAAAGATATAACTAATTTAACTGATAATGAAAAAAATATATTATCTAAATTATCTAATAAAAAAACAACTAATGATATTAATATTTGTTATGATATTATTTTTAATAAATTAAATGAGTTAATATTAAAAAAAGAATTAACATGCAATGATACATCTTATCCAAGAAAAAATACACGATGTGATATTAAAATAGAAAATATTGAAAATAAAAAAATGTATTATTTATTTACTGGTATATCATTTGATATATTAATTGGATTAATTTATTTATTGAATAAACATAAATCAACATGTTCAGTTTTAAATAAAAATGTTGATAATAAAATTAATAAAAAATATAATATGTATAATTTTGAAATTATTTGGAATTTAAATAAATTAGAACTATCTGATAACTTTTTTAATCTTTTTGTTAAATGTAAAAATAGATTTACTATTATTCCTGTTGGTATTGAATTAAAAATTGGTAATCATGCAAATTATCTTATTTATGATAAAAAATTAAATGAAATTGAAAGATTTGAACCTTATGGCTCTAATCCTCCACCTGGGTTTAATTATAATCCTAAATCTTTAGATGATTTATTAGAATATAAATTTAAAAATATTATTAAAAATATAAAATATATTAGACCTTCCGAATATTTACCTAAAATTGGATTACAATATTTAGAATCTATTGAATTAAATAAAAAATATATTTATGATCCTGAAGGTTATTGTGCAGTTTGGGCTATTTGGTACACTGATATGCGTATCACTTATGCTGATATTGATAGAAAAAAATTAATAAAATATTTAATTAATGTTATTAAGGAAAATAATATATCTTTTAAAGAATTAATTAGAAATTATTCCTTTAATATTGTTAAAATTAGAGATTCCATTTTTGATAAAGCAAATATTAATATTAATGACTGGATTAATGACCAATTTAACCCTAATCAATTAAATATTATTAATTCCGAAATATCTAATATTATTTTATCTTTAATTCATTAATTTATATACTATATATACTATTATTACTATTACTAATATTATTATTGTACTCATTAATATACTATTTAAATATTTATCATCATTCTTCATATATATCTTAAATGCTTCTTCGTAACTTAATTCTTTCTTTCCTGTTATTATATTAACTTGATTATGTATATCTACTAACCAATTAAATAATTTTTCTTTAGAATTTAGAATATCATCAGTTAAAGGGATTTTAGAAATATTATTAGAAAAATGCTCTTTACATTTTTCACAAGGAAGAATATTTTGTAAGGAATAAAAAAATTGTTTATAATTATTTTTTTGTTCTTCAGTAGGACATGTTGGATATCCTAATGTTATATAATGTAAAAATGTCCATGCAGATGGACCCCATTTTTCTGGTATCATATTATTATATTAGATATTTTAAGCATTATATAATATATATTTCTCAATTTGTTTATACCATTTGAAATATTCTAAATTATTTTTTAATTTTTCTATTGGATATTTTTTTATACTTTCTTTTATTTTTATTTTTATATCTTCATAGGGAATTATTTCTATTAAATTTTCTATAAATGGTCTAAAATATATTCTTGAATAATCCTTTTTATTATTTATTAAATAATTCCCTGTTATTATTCTTATCATAAATATTATATTTATTTTTAATTTTAATTTATTACTTTCTCCATATATTCTTTTTTCTTCTTCATATTCTTTTATATATTCATTTAGTGTATATATATGTTTATTATGCATTATATTTACTTCATTATGTATATTAATTGACCATTCTAATAAATTATTTTTTGATAAAAAAATTTTATTAGATATTGGATATTTTAATAAATGTTTTGAAAAATTAGTTTGACATGTTTCACATGGTATTATATTTTGAAAATTAATTATAAATTGTTTATATTTATTTTTTATTTCATTTGTTGTATTATCTGGATAATAATAAAATAATTCATGTAATATATTCCAAAATGTTGCTCCCCAGATTGTTGGTATCATATTCTATATTTTTATATTATTTTTAAATTATTATTTATTATATTTAATTTATATTTTATAGTATTATTACTTTTTAAATATAATTCTATTTTATCATTATTTTTAAATATAATATTTTTTTTAAAATGTTTTAAATTCTTAATTTTTACATCATTTACTTTTACTAATTGTAAAAATGTTATTTTATCATCATCTAATTTTATCATTGGTAAATCTTTCCTATCAAATTCTAATAATTTTATATCATTAAAATTAGATCTAATTATATCATAAAATATAACACACCTGTTATTTTTATCATTAAATGGTTTTTGTTGATATTTATTTATATAATTTCCAACTAATATTTTATTTCTATTTATATAATATTCTATATGTTCTTCTGTTAATTCTATAAATATCATACCATCCATATTAAAATAATTATTATCATATATTATTGGTAATATTCTATTTATTGATATTGGTTCTAATGTTATTTTTATATCTAATTCTCTATATTTATTGTCTATTAATCTATATATTTTTACTATTAATTCTTTATTTATATAATTATGTAATGTAATATATTCAGTTATATATATCCCATTTATTTTACCATCACTTTCAATGATATTATTGTTTATTGAACAAATAATATCATTGTCTTTTAAAATAAATTCTTCAGTGTCTTTTTTTTTTAATATTGTTGTTATTAAATATCCTATTTTATATTGATTATCATTTAATTCTAATAATGTTTTATCTATTAAAATATCACATAATCCTTTAAAATTATCAGTTTCTATATATTCTTTTAAAAATCTTTTTATTACTTTATAACTGGTTATTAATAATTTATTATCTATCATACTGTTTAATATCCCAATTATTTTATTATCATTATATATTGGTGTTCCACTTGCTCCTTTTATATCATCATTTATTTCATTATTTTCTATTTCTATATATGGTATTTCTGGCATTGAATAACAATTTATTTTCTTATTTGTTTCTATATATTCTTTGAAGTTATACTTTTTTCTTATTAAATCTATTTTCTCTTTTCTTTCCATTATTATTATTTCCATTGTTAATTTATTATTTTTATTTTTTATATCAAATGTATCAATTGATGTTGTTGTATTTATTATAATATTTTCTATCTCTAATAATCCTAAATCTAATTCTTCTGATATTATTTTTTGTTTTGCTTTTATTATACTTATTTTATTATTATTTTTTTTGTAACAATTTATATCTACTGCATTTTTTATTCCATGAAAACATGTTAATATATATGTCTTATTTTTAATATTTATTAATGTTCCTATACTTGTTTTTATATATTTTCGTTCATTTAATTTATTCCATGGTGTTATATTCTCTATTATTTTTGATATTATATATACTTTATTGTCATCTTGTTCTGACATTTTATATTCTTTTTTACTTTTATATTTTATTATGTTTATTTATCAATTTTTTTAGATTAATCTAAAAAAATTGATATAAAAAATATATGTAATATGTAATTATATTACATATTAATAAATGATTACACTTAAACACTTTAATGGAAAATTAATTTATGAAAAAAAATATAATTTAGATAAAAAACCAAGAGCAATTCAATTAAATGAATTAGGAACATCATATATTTTGATAGATTATTTACCACAAAAATTAGAAGAATTAGGATTAAAAACATTTAATGATATGTGGAATTTACATCCTTCCGAAAAACATAAAATAATACACTATAAAAAAGAAATAGAAGTTTATAGATATTCACAATCATATCTTAATACACCAACTAATTTAGATCATGTTGAATATAGTTCATATATGTATTCTGGTTATGATACTTCTAAAAATAATATTGAACTACCTAATTTATTTAAACCATTTTATGATCATATGACTCAATTAGATAATAAATATAATCAAGTTATTGCTAATTGGTATGACGATAATAATGATTTTATTGCTAAACATAGTGATTGCACTAGAAATATGATAGAAAATCCAAAAATATCTATTTTATCATTAAATCCGTCAATATCTAATAATAATAGATATTTACATATTAGACCAAAAAAAAAGAATTTACAATCATTAGAAGATAATATATTAATTGAATTAACTCATGGTTCTATTATAACTATGTGTGGTGATACACAAAAAGAATTTGTTCATAGTATTAATAAACAAACTGATTTTTGTCCTAAAAGAATAAGTTTATCATTTAGACAAATGATATCTTAATATCTAATTAATTTATGTTCATAGTTCTTATTATTTTCAATAAATTCTTTTATTTCTTTTTCTGATGAATATTTTATATATCTATTATACATATTAAAATCAAATATATTTATTATATGCTTATTTATAGTTATTAAATATTCATTAATATTATTTGTTTTAATTTGTTCATTAAATTTAATAGAACTTGGATTATATACTAATGGTAAATATTTAATATAATTTATATCTATTGGATTTGTTATATTTATTTCATCATCTCTTTGATATAAATATAAAATATATGATGAATATATATTTGTATTTATATAATCTCGTATTTTATATTTACCAATTGTTTTTAAATTATATATTGTTTCATTTGTTGGAGTTTTTATATTTATATATTTATTTTTATTTATATTATATCCTATATTTGTTGAAAATCCTTCCATTAATGGTATTATATAATTATCATTATCTGTTTTAGTTGGTATTTTTTCAATTATATCCGTATTAATATTGATATTTTTTGAATTATAATATATGTAATTTCTCTTAAATCTATTAATTGTATTAATATTAAATCCATTATTTATTACCCATTCTTCATCTTCTAATTTATTTATATTTGTTATTAAATATTTTACTATCTTTATTAATGATATTATATCACCTTCTGATTTATATAAACTTTCTAATTTTACAATATATGATATATACCTTTTATTTTTATACACATTATATGCTAAATTATTTATTGAACCATTTATTATATTTAATAAAACAATTAAACCTAATATTTCATTATTTGTATTATATTTAAAACTATGGAAATATGATATAACAAATTTGATATCTTCAATATCAAGTATATTTTTAAGTTCAGTTATAATTCTTCCATAATCAGTTTTAATTAATTCATTATTATTATTTGTTATTGTAAATACTCGTTCATTTAATATTTTCCAAAATACTAATAATTTTAAATTATTTGGTTTATTAATTATTTTTCCTATAATATTTCTTTTTATTTCTAATTCTAATGGATGTATTATATAAAATATACCTTCTTCATCATCTAATGTTATTTTAGAAAATCCAGTTGTATAATAATCATATATTTCATTTACTTTATTTTTACTTCCTATATAATCTATAAATCTATCATTACAAAAATATTGTTTCTTTATCATATTATCTAATCCATTTTTATAAGTATTCATTAAATCATCTGTTATAATATTTTCATTTGGATCATTATATTTATTAAATAATTTTTCATCAGTTGGTGATATTTTTATTAAATCAAAAAATATATCAGTTAATTCTGATATTGATATATCATATATAGTTTTATTATTTTCCATTGTTCCTTTTTCATATAAATAATATACTGTTCCAGAACTAACTCTACCTACTCTACCTCTTCTTTGTATTCTACTTGATTCTGATATTTTATTTAATATTATATCTGAATTTCTTGTTAAATAATTATAATAGGCTTTCTTTTGTTCTCCTGTATCTATTACATATTTTAATGATGTAATAGTAATTGAGGCTTCTGCTATATTTGTAGCAACTATTACTACTCTATTATATGTACCTTTTGGTACTGGTTCATACTCTATATTTTCACTAAATGATATATATTTTGGTGTTGTTATATCATATTTTATTATATCATTTAAATTCTCTATTTTTTCTCTTTTATCTTTATCTAATTCACTATAATATGGTAATGCTATAACATTCATTGGTAACATTTTGTTTAATATCTCAACTGAATCTTCTATTTCTTTTTTTCCTGTCTTGAATAATAATATATCATCTTTAGAAAAAGGAGTCTTAGATATAATTTCTAAAACTAATTCTTCTGGATTTTTATTAGGATAATAAAAATCATCAATTTTTAATCGTGTTTGTTCTAATGGTGGCGATATATGTAATCTTCTATCAACATTTAATCTATCTATATTTTTTAATTTTAATAAATAATTAAATGGATATTTTCTATTATCATTTATTTCTCTATAATATCTACGATATATTGGTTCGTCTTCATCTATTGTTGCTGTTAATATAATTAATTTTAAACTATTATTATAATATAATCCATATTTAATTATACTTAATATTAAGTCCATATTCTTATTATGTTCATGGGCTTCATCTACCATTATTATATCATATTTATTAGTATCTGTATAATTATTATTATATTTTGTTTTTAATATCGGATTAGTTTTTAATTCTTGTAATAATAATCCATCTGTAACTATTCTTAAATAATAATTTTGTTTATTTGTTATATGTGTTGATATTTGACCTTGTCTATCTTGTTTATGTTGATATTGTATATTATAATTTTCAGTTGGTTTATATTTTTTTTCATATATATCATCTATTTCTCTTATTGGAACACCCATTTGCTCACTTATTGTATTTGCTACTCCTCTTGTTGGTGGTATTCTTGGTTGAGAACATATTATTTTCCCATTATTATTATAATCAATCATTTTTAATGCATATAATACTAATTTTGGAATTTGTGATGATTTACCAACTCCTGTTCCTCCTGTTATATATATAACACGATTATTTATATATTTGTGGAAAAATCCAATTTGTGATATCCAATCCATTGCATATGTATTAAACCACATTCCCGGACTTTCATCATTTAAATAATCTAAATATTCATCTGTATGTATTATATTATCTTTACCTAAATATTTTATCTTCAATTTATTATATTTCTCATTTGTTAAAAAATAATATGAATTATTATATTTAGTTCTATTTGGACCTCTAAATACATTATTTTTTAAATATTTTTTTATAAAATCTTTATTATTTATATTTTCTGTAAGTTGATAATTAAATTCAAATGAAGATAATACTCCTTTATATATTAAAGATTTACATATCATTTTTGGTATTAATTTTATTATACTTACACACATATGTTTATTATATTCCATTACTTCATTATCAGTGAGATCATATGTATTTTTTAAATATCTACCTATATTAAACCATCCTATTGGTTCATCACTATTAATAATTGTTTTATATGAATTTAATCTATTTTTTATTGCATTTTTCTCTTCTGAATTTAATGAAACCCAATGTCTTTCAAATGGTATATATTTATTTTTATATTCATAATGTGTTAATGATTTTGCAAAATTATATAAATTTTTATATGTAATTATCGTTATTTTATTAGTTGTATTTCCAAATTTTATTGAACTTATTGGATGATATCTATTATATTTTATAGTTTCTTCATCTAAATTTATTAATTCTTTAAAATATATTGTTTGTTTAAATTTTTGATATGTTTCTCTTAAATATTCATACATGTCAATTACATTTATTGTTTTTAAACTTTTTACCCATCCACTATTATCTAATATTATTTTATCTGAATCTTCATATGTTATTGAACTTATATCTATATTTATATAACCTCTATTTATTGCTTCGTCTTTTTTACTATAATATTTATTAAAAAAATATACAAATACTTTTATTATATAATATAAATTTTTATCTGTTAATGAATCATATAATTCTGATGCATTTTTTAATTCTATCATTTTATTCCATATTTTTTTAAATGTTTCTTGTGTATTTTCATCTAATTCTGTCCATTCTTTATTTTTATATGCATCTGTTGTTGCTTTAAATATTATATCAATAATAAATACTAATGGATATATATATCCATCTACATTTATATCATATATTAACCATTTAATATTTTTAATATCATGATAATAATCATTATATAAACAATTATATATATCACCAATATATAAACCTCTATATAAATAATCAATATATTGTATATTTGAAAAATCTATATCAGGTAATGTACTATTAGCAATTCTTCCTAATGTTTCTTTATAAATCACTGTAGATTCATATGTATCCAAATCAATTGGTCTTATATCTAACCAATTAACATATAGTTTATTACTTACTGTTTGAATTGTATCTAATAATAAATAATAATTATCATATAAATGTTTATCTGAAAATTGTATTTCTTCAATTGGATTAACTGAACATCTATTATATTGAATATTTGAATATATATATTTTGGTAATTCTTTATTTAAATCACAATTTGGATTTTTTTTTTGTATATAAATATCATTTAAAGATGTAATTTTTGTTTTATCTCCAGATTCATTTATATATGGTAATAATAATAATAATAATCCTCTAATATCTCTATAATTATTACTTTTTAATTTTCTTTCAAATAAAATTTTATTTGAATCACTTATACCAAATTTTATAAATATAAAATCTATTATTCTTAAAATATATTTTAATAATAATTCATTATGTTCTTTATTTAAATTTGGAAATGTATTTATTATTACTTCTTTATTTATTTCATTTTTAAATTCTGAAGTTATGAAATAATAATATTCCATATATATTTTTAAATTAGAGAAAATTAATTAAATTAATTTATACTTATTAGATATAATATGATTAAATTAAATTTTAAATATGTTTTATTAATTCTTTTAATATTATTATGTATTATTAACTATTATAAACCATATTATTTTTCTAATATTTTTAATTCTATATTAGATATAAATCAAAATAATATAAAACCTACTATTACTAATGAAACTAAACAAATTAAAAAAGAAGATAATGATTCTGAATTAGATGATAATGTCTCTTTAAATTCTTTTAAATCTTATATTGATCCAACCAATATTTATGATGGTAGTATAAATTAAGATAAAATATATATTATCTTAATTTGTGTTATAGATATGTCAAGAAAATTAAATAAAATTATTTTTGAAGGTATTGATCCATCAATAGTAGATGATTTAAATAATAAATTTATTGAATTTATTAGTAATTTAAGTATTAATAATAATCATTTTACTGTTGAAAATTCTAATACTCCTGTTATTAGTGTAGATGGCTCTGATAATGATATTGATTTTAGAATTAATTCTAAAAATAATGGTAATATTATTCTTAATTCTCTAATTCTTCCTAATTCTGATAATTCTATTAATAATCAAGTCCTCTCTACTGATGGTAATAATAATTTGTTTTTTACTACTATTACTTCTAGTTCTGGTCCTGGGTCTGGTAATGTTGTTGGTCCTTCTTCTTCTTCTGATAATGCTATTGTTAGATTTGATGGCACTACTGGCACTCTTATTCAAAATTCTAATGTATTCTTAGATGATTCTAATAATATCTCTAATGTTAATAACCTATCTTCTTCTAATATTACTAATTCTAATTTAATATCAACTACTAATTTATTAGCAACAACTGGTACTTTTACTAATTTATTTACTACTAATTTATTAGCAACTACTGGCACTTTTACTAATATTACTAATTCTGGTTTAATATCTACTACTAATTTATTAGCAACTACTGGTACTTTTACTAATTTAACTACTACTAATTTATTAGCAACTACTGGCACTTTTACTGATTTAACAACAACTAATTTAGTAGCAACAACTGGTACTTTTACTGATTTAACTACAACTAATTTATTAGCAACAACTGGTACTTTTACTGATTTAACTACAACTAATTTATTAGCAACAACTGGTACTTTTACTGATTTAACTACAACTAATTTATTAGCAACAACTGGCACTTTTACTAATATTACTAATTCTGGTTTAATATCAACAACTAATTTATTAGCAACAACTGGTACTTTTACAGATTTAACTACTACTAATTTATTAGCAACAACTGGAACTTTTACAGATTTAACTACTACTAATTTATTAGCAACAACTGGAACTTTTACAGATTTAACTACTACTAATTTATTAGCAACAACTGGCACTTTTACTAATA
>Ga0172363_10001126_pt1 | contig 21342 bp, 11 predicted proteins | sample LakKivs2_kivu2a2_FD_114541 | JGI IMG/M metagenome (GOLD analysis project Ga0172363, IMG submission 114541) | Sediment microbial communities from Lake Kivu, Rwanda - Sediment s2_kivu2a2 | ecosystem: Environmental > Aquatic > Freshwater > Lake > Sediment | place: Rwanda: Western Province, Lake... | reverse complement strand
TGTTGGTATTTGACCGAGGAGCAACGAAGGGACGCGACGCAAATGATTGATTTCACGACGGGAGTCAAACCGTTCGGTGCTCTAGGGGCGGGCTCTTCGTTGCCCGTAAGTGGTCCTGGTCGCTGCCTGGCTACTCTGGCAGCGCGGTTTGTGCAACAATGGCAAGCATGATGGACTTGGTGCTTCGCGGAATAAGTATCCTTTGCTGCGCGTCCTGGTTGTTTGCATGCGGTGGCGGCAGTGCCGCCGCCGCCGACGGTGGTGGCGGCGGTGGCGCCGCCGACGACGGTGGTGGCGGCGGTGGCGGCGGGTTGGCTCCGTCGGTTCTGAATTCGCTGGTCGAAGCGTCCTGCGTCTGGCAGGTGCGTTGCGGTCTCATGCCCAACACGACGATCTGCACGCAGACCACAACGGCCGAGATGTCGACGGGCGAGAACGCCACCTTCTTCGAGGCCATCGCGCATGGCCGGATCAAGTACGACTCCGGCAAGGCCGCAACCTGCGCTTCTTACGTATCCTCGGTGTCGTGTAGGTTCAGCGCTATGGTGGCGCCAAGCTCGTGCAGCTCCTATTTCCAGGGAACCGTGGCTCCCGGCTATTCCTGCTTCTTGCATGAAGAGTGCACCAGCGGCTTCTGCTACAAGCCAAGCTGTGCCGACGACGCCACCTGCTGCGAGGGTACTTGCACGACCGACCTGATTTCGAGTGGCGGTGCCGGTCCACCGTGCATGGACAGTGGCGACTGCAACCGCTTCTCCTACTGTGACACCACACAAATGCAACCGGCCTGCAGGGCGCGGCTTGCCGAGGGTGAGCCCTGCAACTCCTTTGACTCGTGCCAGAACCTCCTGATGTGTTCCGAGTCGACAGGCCCAGGAACGTGTGTCCCTGACGTGTATGCAGCCGACGGCCAGATCTGCCGCGCCGCCAACAACTATCTGCCGTGCGACAACCTCAACAGCTACTGCGACGAACAGACCTCGCGCTGCACCCCACGCCACAAGGTGGGTTCCTCCTGCACGCCGATCGACTCGTACTGTGTGCCGTACGCGAGTTGCGTGGACGGCACCTGCGTGATGAAGTCCGGCCTGGGAGGACTTTGTCTCGACTCCAGCGATTGCCTGGCCGGCGCCTGCAAGGATGGCATCTGCGCTGCCCCCCCGCCCGAGCCTTCCTGCTACGGTCCCTAGCATAGAATCGCCGGCCTCGGGGTACTATGCCACTGGTGCAATGTCTAGACACACCCGCGAAGCGCGAGCTGACTCCTATCCCGGAGGTGCCACATGAGATGGCTCAAAATCTCGTACTTTCTTTCGCACACCGGGGCACCGGTCCTGCTCTCGGTGACCCTGGCGGGCGGTTGCCATGGATCGCACGCCACAGCGGCCAGCCCGGATGCACGTGACTCGGATCGAGCATCGAGTGAAGATGCCTCGGACGGAGTCCGGAGGATCACTCTGCCTTTCGATGCGGCCGACATGGGGCTCGACTCGTTTCAACGTGACCTGATGATCCCGCTGGCGCCCGAGGGAGGGGCGGCAACACCCGCCGCCATCTGCGCGGACGTCGATGCGGGTGCGGATGCGGGGGTGGTCGTGGCCAGCGGGGGCGCCGCCCGGGTCACGCTCGCGCGGGTCAATCCCGGCGACGACTCCACCGCCATCGGCACCGTCACCGTCGATCCGGCCCTCATCGAGCGTGTGGTAGGCCTTCCCGAGGTGACCATCGTGGGCGTGGGCGCGGCCGTGAGCGTTGCGACGGTCTCCAACCTGCGCCGCGACCCGTCCGGCTTCCTTTTCGACGTGGCGTGGAATCCACGCGTCTCGTGGGACGCGTGCCATCGCGGCGACGCGTGGATGTGCAAGACCCTCCTGCAGGTCCGGTGCGGGGACGCGGAGGTGCGCACCGTGGAGTCAACCACGACCATCCGGGTTTGCGAGGATCGCAACGGCTGGTTCTCCTGGGCCAGCTCCGGCGATGAATGCGTCACCTGCGCCCAGATCTGCGAAATGGCGCCGAGCCCGATCCTGCCCGAAGCCGCGGGTGACGACCTGCCCTTGGCAGCGGCCGTGAACCTGCACCTTCGCCCGTTGGCCCGCGTGGGCGGGAACCTGATTCTCTTGGCCGAGCACGATGGTGGAAAAGACAGGTTCGCGTATCGCTGGACGGTCTCCGCCGGCCACATCGAGCAGCTTGCCCACGATGTGGTGTTGTGGCGCCTGCCGGCCGCCGGCCCTGCGCAACTCGCGCAGGTGTCTCTCAAGGGAGCAGACGCGGCTGCCGTGGCCAGCCTGCGCTGGGGTCTCGCCGCATGAGCCGGGTCGTCCTGGTCGGGCCCAATCGCCAAGAAAACCTCGCCCTGCAGTACCTCGCCGCCGCGGCCCGGGCCGCCGGCCATCAAGCGCACATCCTGGCCTGCAACAGCCGCACCGACATCGCGAGCGTGAGTGCCGAGGCTGTGCGCCTTCGGCCGGACGTGGTCGGCCTCGGCGTGCAGTTCCAGTACTGCATCGGCGACTCGCTCCTGCTGGCGCGGACGCTGCGCGAGGCCGGCTTTGCCGGTCACCTGACCTGTGGCGGCCATGTGGCCACCTTCTGCTACGCCGAGCTCCTGCGCGACGGCCCCTTCGATTCCGTGGTTCGCCACGAAGGCGAAATCACCCTGGTCGCGTTGCTCGACGCGCTTCAGGCGGGACGCGCGGCCCGCGACGTGCCCGGCCTGGTGTGGCGCGGCGGCGACGGGATCGTGGTGGGTCCGCGCCGGGAGCCGGTACGCGACATCGACGCTTTGCCCTGGCCGCTGCGGGAACACGCACCCTACCTCGTGGCAGGCATTCCTATCGCCTTCATTCTCACCTCGCGCGGATGCACCGATAGGTGCAGTTACTGCAGCATTTCGGCGTTCGCACGGGATGCCGGCGGCCCCGCCTTGCGCATGCGCGCCGCCGAGAAGGTGGCCGACGAAGTCGCGCACCTCTACCACGCCTCGGGGGTGCGCGCCTTCTTCGTGCAGGATGACTTGTTCGTCTTGGGCAGCGAGCGCAAGACCTGCGGGCGGGTGGCGGCCCTGACCCGCGAGATCCGGGCCCGCGGGGTGGGCGATGCGGTTTTCTGGGTCAAGGGCCGGCCTGATACCATCACGGAAGCGGTGCTCTCGGCCCTGGCCGAGATGGGCGTCTTGCACTTCTTTCTCGGCGTGGAGAACGCCGTCGACGCACGCCTCGCCTACCTCGGGCGCAGCCATCGCGGCGCGGACAATGCCCGCACCATCGCCCTGTGCCGCCACCACAAACTGGTGCCATCGTTCAACCTCATGGTGTTCGATCCGGACTCCACCCTCGAGGATGTGGCGCAGAATCTCGCCTTCGCGCGCGACAACATCGACCTGCCCTGGAACCTGTGTCGCACCGAGATCTACTCGGGCACCAGGCTTCTCGACCGACTGGCCCAGGCCGGGCGCCTGCAAGGCGATTGGCGTTCCTACGGCTATCGGATGAGCGACGCGCGCGCCGAGCTGATGTTTCGCGTGCTGCGCGTGGCCCTGCACGAACGCGCCTTCGCCTTCGACAGTCTCCTGAACCGTCTCATCAGTCTGTCGTTCGCCCGCCAATTGCACCAACACTTCTTCCCCGGCGCCACCAGCGAGCGATTGGCAAACGACGTCCTGGCGCTCATCCGCACCGTGCACGAGGACACCTTGCAGATCCTGGCCGAAGTGCACGACTTGGTGGCCCGACCCGTGCCGCTCGACGGCGTGGATGTGCAAGAACACGCGCTCCAAATCGGGCTTGCGGCGTCCCGCCGGGACTTCGCCTGGCACGAACGCGCCGGCCAGCTTTGGCAATACTGCCATGCGCGCGGCCGCCAGCTTGTCGCCCCGGTCGGGGCGATGCCCACATTGGTTTGCGCCACGGCAGGAACAGAGCACAACACCGGCTGGTGAAAAGTCGGACTGCCTAGCCTGGTACGTACTCAATTCGATGGCTTCCAAATCCAGTCCGATGGCCAGGATCGCGAAACCGAGGTGCACCCCGAGACCTACCCCTTCGCCAACCGCTCCCCAAGGCGGGTGTAGCGCCGGGCCACCTCCGCGTTGCGTACGGCGATGGCCAGGGCCTTGCGCGTACCCACCAGCACCACCAGCTTCTTGCCGCGCGTGACCGCGGTGTAGAGCAGGTTGCGCTGGAGCATCACGAAGTGCTGCGTGTGCACCGGCATCACCACCGCCGGGTACTCCGAGCCCTGCGCCTTGTGAACCGTGCTCGCGTAGGCCAGGGCGATCTCGTCGAGCTCGTCGCTGGCATAGGCCACCTCGCGTTCGTCGAAGCGAACCCAAAGCTCACCTTCGGCCCGCGCCACGCGCACGATCCGCCCCACGTCGCCGTTGTAGACGTCCTTGTCGTAGTTGTTGCGCAATTGCATGACCCGATCCCCGACCCGGAGGATGCGCCCGCCGCTGTGGATTTCTGCGCCTCCCGCGCTGAGCGCTTCTTGCAGCAGGTGATTGAGGTTCGTGGCGCCGAGCTCGCCCCGGTGCATGGGAGTCAGGACCTGGATATCGAAGGACGAGAAGCCATACCGCCGCGGCAGGCGGGTGGTCACCAGATCGCGAATGGTGTATGCGGCCTGCTCGGCGTCTTCCTCTTCCAGAAAGAAGAAGTCGCGCGTGTCTTGGTGTGGCCCTCCCGCCGGCGCCTCGCCCAATTCCGGGGGCAGCCCGTCGTGAATGCGGTGGGCGTTGGTGACGATCAGGCTCTGGGCTGCCTGGCGGAAGATCTCGTCGAGCCGCACCACCGGCACCTTGCCCGAGGCGATGGTATCGCGCAGGACCGTGCCCGGCCCTACCGAGGGTAGTTGGTCCTGATCCCCGACCAGCAGAACCCGCGTGCCTCGCGCCAGGGCGGAAACCAGATCCGCGGCCAGACGGATGTCGACCATGGAAGCCTCGTCGACCACCAACAGATCCGCTTCCAGCGGCCTCTCTGCGTTGCGACCGAAGACGCCCTCGGCGGGCCGCCATTCGAGCAGGCGGTGCAAGGTCGCGGCCGGCTGGCCGGTGGCTTCTTGCAGGCGCTTGGCCGCGCGCCCGGTCGGCGCAGCCAGGGCCACGCGCAGTTTGCCGCGCAAGAAGGCGGAGACGATGCCGCGCACGATGGTGGTCTTGCCCACGCCGGGACCGCCGGTGATGACCAGCAAGGGATCGACGAAGGCGCGCCGGATGGCCTCGGCCTGGCGAGGCGCGAGGGCGATGCGAGCCTCCTTCTCGTAGCCGGCGACGGCCCGCTCGGCCGGGATGGTAAGCGGCTTGCACGACGTGGCGAGAATACGACGCAACCCCGCCGCCGCGGCCAGCTCGGCGCGCAGAAGGCCGGTCTCGTAGACGGCCTCGCCGCCGTCGATCGCCCCCCCGCCGTGCTCGATGGCGATCTCGCCCTGACGGGCCAGGCGATCGATGGCCGGCTCCACCAGCGCGGGGTCGACCTCGAGGCGCTGGCCCGCGCTCTCGACCAGGCGCGCGCGCGGCAGGTACACGTGCCCCTGGCCGGAAGCCTCCTCCAGCACATGGCGCACGCCTGCGTCGATGCGGGTTTCCGCTTCCTTGCCGATGCCCAGCGAATGCGCCAGGCGGTCGGCGGAAAGGAAACCGATGCCCCACACGTCGAAGGCCAAGCGATAGGGGTTTTCCCGCACCCGCTCCACCGCCTGGGCGCCGTAGCGTTTGTAGATACGCAAGGCGAGCGCGGGAGACACGCCGTAGCCTTGCAGAAACACCATGACCTCGCGCTGGCCGCGCTGGGCGGCCCACGCCTTCTTGATGGCCAGGGCGCGGGCGCCGCCGATGCCCGGCACCTGGCGGAGGCGCTCGGGACGGGTGTCGAGGATCTCCAGGGTCCTGTCGCCGAAGCGGGCCACGATGCGGGCCGCGAACTCGGGACCGATGCCCTTGATGAGCCCGGCCCCGAGGTAGCGCTCGATGCCTTCCAACGTCTGCGGGGAGAGCTCGGTGCAGGAGACGACGCGGAACTGGCGGCCGAAGCGCGGATTCATCTCGTAGTAGCCACGCACGCGCAGGCGCGCGCCCGCGGGCAGGCCCACGAGGCTCCCTACCACGGTCACGGGCTCAGCTTGCTTTCCCACCTTGAGCCGCGCCACCGTGAAACCTCCGTCGCTGCCCGAGAACACGATGCGCTCGATCGTGCCCTCGAGGCTTTCCTCGACGGTTTTTTCGGGACGCTTGCCTGCCTTGCGGTCGAAAAGATCCATGCGCCGCCCAAGCCTCGGGCGTGCGGCGGGCGACGTCAAGGGGCAGGATCGGTCAGACTCGCTCTGGCCCTGCTTGGCCTCGACCTCGAGCGGGTCTGCAGGAAGACGGCCCGCTGATGGCTGCGATGCTCTTCACGGGCGAATCATCGCTTGCGCAGGATCGCGGGGATTCTTCGCCCGGACGGAATGCGGGTGAATACCGCGCTAGAAGTAGGCAAGCGCGGCCAAGAGGCCGGTGACCTGGTTCTTACGCGGCGTGCTGCCTTTGCTGAAGATCTCCTTGTCCGACATATCGGCGCGGAATTCGAGGCGCAGCTCGTAGTGCTTGGCCACCGTCCAGGTGCCCTGGCCAGTCACCTCGTACAGGCTGCCGTCGAGCCCGCCGACGCCGGAATAGGCGTAGCCGTTCTTGCTGTTGATGTACTCGCCGCGCAGGGCGAGGTTGAAGGAATCGTTGAGGATGAATCGCCCCATGGCGGCCACGCCAATCCAGTGGACGGTGTCGAGCTTGAAGTAGTCGAGGTTGACGCCGAACGAGAGGCTGCCGAAATCCTTGGTGAGCACGCCGTCGACGAGGAACTGGGTCTTCTGGCCGCTCGCCTCTTTGCCCACGTAGGTCGTGGCCGCGGCGGTCAAGCCGAGAGCCGACGGGGTGTAGGTGATGTTGAGCCCGTAGGTCTTGTCCGAGTTGATGTCCGGGTCGTTGTTCCAGCCGTTCACGAGCTTTAGCGAAAGCACCAGCTCTGGACTCGCAAGCGTGCCCAGCGCGGCCACGTTGAGGCGCAGCCCCGTGTGCAGCAAGGGGATGCCGAAGAAGAGCAGCGAGCGGCTGTAGAGCCAGTTCTTGTTGCTTTCGATGACCTCGGCGCCGGCCGAGGTGACGAACTTGCCGGCATCGAGCGACACCTGGGGCAGAAGCCGAACGGTGGCGAATGCCTGCTGCACCAAGAACCCGTTGCCGTAGAGAAGGGATGCATCGCTCGGCGCGCCCGCGGAAAGGGCAGCGCTCGAGCCGTTGACAGCCGCGGCGGTGTGGCCGGCGCCAAGGTCGAGGCGAAGCGAAACCAGATCCGTGTCCGCGTGCGCGCCCAGCTTGGCGTAGTTGAGGGCGAAGTTGTTCGCCGTGGTGTCGAACTGGCGCGCAATCGGGGCCTGGGCCTTGGGGTCGCCGGTGAAGTTGAAGAGGTAGTAGGCGTCGACCAGGGCCTCCCAGCCGAACGTGATGGATGGTGATGCGGCCGGCGCAGCCGGCGCGGCGGCTGCGGCCGCCACCGCGGCCGGCGAAACCACCGCCGCAGCAGGAGCGGCCGGCCAAGCGGCGGGAGCTGGCGCAGCAACGGACTCGGGCCCAGCGGTTGCGGTCGTCGGAGCCGGTGCCATCATCGGAGCCGCCTCCGCGACGGTCGGTAGAACGGCGCCCATCGGTACGAACAAGCTGAGCAGGGACAGGGTGAGCGTGACTCTCATCGGTTTCTCTTCTCCTTGCACGAGGTTGCTCACCTAGAAGAGCAAGCTCCTGATCTCACCGCAATCCGAGCAGGTCGCATTTTGCCGCGCTTTTGCCTCCCCGAAACCGCAGCGAAACCCACCGTACTCGGCTGGTTTTCTTAGCCGTGGCTTGTGGCCTTTGCCTGTCTCAGTTTTCTGATGGGGGCAGGACAGGACCGCCTCGGATACGCCGGGCGCAGTGGGTGTCTGTTCTACTACCGTGCGATTTCTTCGCTGCACGCGAAGATCCTTTCAGCAGCCGCGTCATGGGACTCCAGGCACCAGGCTCCAGGCACCGGGCTCCAGGCACCAGGTTGAAGTGCTGGGGAAAAAGCCGTGATCCCCCTCGAGGCACACCAGGGTGACGCCCTTCGCGCCGCGCACAAACTCAACGCTGCTCCCAACCGAACAAGCTGAAGCCTGTAGCCTGCAGCCTGCAGCCTGCAGCCATCTTGGCTTGCGCACGAAGACTACGCTATGGGGGCGATAGCGCGCTTGGCACGCGGGTTGCTGACCTCCTGGGGATTCCCCAAGGAGGAACCATGCGAGTACTGCTGGTCGGCCCGGATCTAGAAGAGAACCTTTCCCTTCGCTACCTGGCGTCTTCGCTGCGCGCAGCCGGGCACGAGCCCGCGATTGCCGCCTTCGACACCGCCGCCGACGCGCCCGCCGTGCTCGCCGCGGCCGCGACCGCGGACATGGTGGGCCTGTCGATGTGCTACCAGGTGCGCGCCCGGGAGTTCCTCGCCCTGGCGTGCGACCTCAAGCAGAGAAACCCCTCGCTGCGCGTGATGGCCGGCGGCCACTACGCCTCGTGCGCGGCGAGCGAGCTGCTCGCCAACCACCCCGAGCTCGACCTCATCGCCGTGCACGAGGGCGAGCGGACCATCGTCGAGCTGGCGGCGCTGCCCGCGTGGGGCGAGGCGGACCTGGCCCAGATTTCCGGCCTGGTCTATCGCACGCAAGGCAAGCTCGCCAAGACCGCGCCGCGCGCCGCCCTCGCAGATCTCGACAGCCTGCCCTGGCCGGATCGCTCCGGGCCGGCACGCCTCATGGCCGGCGTGCCCACCGCCTACCTGATGGGCAGCCGCGGCTGCCTCGGCGCCTGCGACTACTGTTGCATCACCACCATGCACCGGATGGTGTCGGGCAAGCGCTTCCGCCAGCGCAGCCCGGAGAACATCGTCGCGGAGATGGCGTGGCTCTACCACGAGCGCGGGGTGCGCCAGTTCATCTTCCACGACGACAACTTCCTCGTGCCCGACGTCGAGCGCAACCTGGAGCGCATCGATGCCCTCGACCGGGGCATGCGGCGCGAGCGCCTGCGCCACGTCGCCCTCGCCCTCAAGTGCCGGCCCGCGGACGTGAACCGGCAGGCCTTTCTGCGCCTGCGCGAGATGGGCCTTCTGCGCGTCTTTCTCGGCATCGAATCGGGCAGCGCCGCCGGCCTCGCCTCCATCGGCCGTCGCCAGACCATCGCGGAAGAGCACCGCGCCCTTTCCACCTGCGAGGATCTCGGCATCTCCACCCAGTACACCATCATCATGTTCCATCCCGAGGCCAGCTTGCGCACCATGCGCGAGGATCTGGCCTTTGTCGCCGCCCACGCCGGTCACCCCTTGAGCTTCTGTCGCGCGGAGATCTACAGCGGCACCCCCCTCGAGCGGCGCATGCTGCGCGAGGCGCGCGCCTACGGCAACTACCTGGCCCGTGAGTACACCTATGCCGATCCCCTGACCCTGCACGCCTGGAATGCCACCTGGAAGCTTCTGTCCCGACGGTGCTTCGCCCCGGATCATCTGCTCGGCCAGATCGTCCGCCTGGATCATCAGGCCATGATCCTGCGCCACTTCTACGAGGGCCGTGAGGTCGACGAGCTGGCGGCCGACTTCGCGCGCTTCGAGCTCGAAACCAATCGCGACACGCTCGACAGGATCGAGGAAGTCTTCGCCCTGTGCGAGGCCCATCCCGACGCGGGATCCGCCGCCTTCCGCACCCGCTACGCCGAGTTCGCGGAACGCGAGCAGAGTCGCTGCGACTTCATCCTCGACCGCGCCTGCGCCTTGCGCGAGGCCATGCAGAAACAGTCGCTCGGCGTGATGGGCCTTCTGCGCGGAGCGCGGCCGGCGGACCGCAGTTTCCTTGAGCGACTTCCGCGCCACGCGGCCGCGGTCTTCCTGGCGGTGGGGCTTCTCAACTGCAATTCCGATGGCATAGCGATAAACGCTCGCAGGGACGCATCGCCGGCGGACAGCAAGAAAATCGTAGACAGCACCACCTTCAGGGATCAAGGCGGCATGTTCGAGGCGCCGCCGCCGCGCTTGGACGCCCCTGTCGTCTCGGAGCCGGACGCAGAGCCCGACGCCGGGGTCAGCGAAGCCGGCGCGGGCGACACGCTCGACGCCAAGCCCGTCTCCGACGCCGCCATCTTCAGGGATCAAGGCGGCGTGTTCGAGGCCCCACCGCCCCCGCTGGACGCGCCCCCGGAAAGACTCGATGCCAGACTCGATGCCAGACTCGATGCCAGACTCGATGCCAGACTCGATACCGCGTCCTTCAAAGACCAAGGCGGGGTGTTCGAGGCGCCACCGCCCCCCATGGACGCCGCCATCGTGAAGCGCGACAGCGCCGTGTTCAGGGACCAGGGCGGCATGTTCGAGGCGCCGCCGCCGCCGCCCGACGCCCCCATCACCAAGCGCGACTAGGGCGCGAGGACATCTGGCCTCGAAGACCTCTTGCTCGTGCGCCTGCTTGAAACCTGACACGCAACCGGGCGGACGCGATGTAGACTGTGCGGCGATCGATGCGCGCCCCCTTGCTCGCTGCCCTGTGCCTCATGCAGGCTGCGCCGGCCCAGGCCGGCGAAGCAGGCGGACTCTACGTTCTCGCCATCAACGGCGGCGGCGACAAGCTCGACAACTTCGCCTCGCACCTCGCGCACCTGCGCCAGCTCGCCGACCTGCTCGCTACCGCCGGCATCCCGCGCGACCACATCACGGTCCTGGCCAGCGACGGCAGCAACCCGGCCCCGGATGTGGCCTCGCGTGAATCGGATCCGGAATTCGCCGGTCTTCTGCGCGGCACGCGCCTTGAGACCTTGGCCGACGACCTCACGACGTACGAGAATTCGACCTTGGCCGGCCTTGCCTTGCGGCCTGCCACCGTGAGCAGCCTGAGGGCCGCCATCAGCGAGCTGCGCACCCGCGTGCGGCCGGGCGACACCGTGCTCGTGTACGTCACCGATCACGGCACGCGGGGCCGGCGCGACCCGCTCGACAACCGCATCACCTTGTGGGGCGCGCGCGAGTCCATTTCGGCGCGCAAGCTGGGGGAGCTGCTGGCGCGGCTGCCCGCGAGCGTGCGCGTGGTTTCCCTGATGTCGCAGTGTTTTTCGGGCGGGTTCGCCTACCTGCACGAGGCGCGCGAAGGCAAGCGCCACCCGACGGGCGGAACCTGCGGCTACTTCTCGTCGACACCCGACCGCCCGGCCTACGGCTGCTACCCCGAGGTGCGCGGGCGCAAGGCGGTCGGCCACTCCTTCGAGTTCCTTACCGCCTTGGCGCGGCGGGGGCGCTTCGCCGCGGCCCACCGGGACGTCATGCTCACCGACGAGACACCGGACATCCCCTTGCGCAGCTCGGATGTGTACTTGGCGGAACAACTCGGCCGCGCCGCGGGCGCGCCGAAGCGTGAGGCGGCTTTCATCGATCCGTTGCTCAAGCGAGCGTTTGCAGACGGCGGCTTTGCCGAGGAGGGGCGGCTTGTGGATCGCATCGCGGACCGGTACGCGCTGGCGCGGCCCGAGACCCTGTCCGAGCTCGGCGAGCAGAGCGAGGCGCTCTTCAAGTTTCTCGACCGACTTGACAGTCATGCGCGGACTTGGGAAGCCGCACTGGGCGACTTCAACCAGGTGGTGCTGGACGAATTCGTCAGGAGCCGCCCCGCGTGGCGCGTCCGCTTGGGCGAGCGGGCCTTGCGCGGCCTGGACCTGGCAGGCCGGCGGCGGCTCGTGCTGGCTCTGCTGGGCGAGCTCGGGCCTTGGGTGATGTCCGATCCCGAGTGGGGGACGGAAGCCCGGCGGCTGCTGTCCGGCCTTGGCACCATCGACGAGATCAGCTATCGCACCGAGATCCGCTTGGCTGCCCTTTTCCGCATGAGCTTCGTCTTGACCTCGGTCGCGGGCCGCGTGTGGATGAAGGGGAAGCTCGAGCAGGCCAAGGCCGTGGACGCGCTCTCCCGGTGTGAGGACTTGTCGCTGCCGAATCACCGGACCTTGCCGAGCCCCGAGGAGCCTTCCCCCGCGCGCAAGCTGCCCTATCCGCATGAAGACGAGCGACTCGCCGGCGCAAATCAACCGGGGTGGCTGGGCGTCAGCTTCATTCCCGTCAGTCCCGGCCGGCGCAAGAACCTGCACCTCCCGGGCGGCGCCGCACAACTGACCTCGGTGCTTCCCGGCTCCCCCGCCGCCGAGGCGGGGATGCGTGCCGGTGACATCGTGACCGCGCATGCGGGCAGGCCTTTCTCGCACCCGAAGGAACTGCGCCCCTTCATCGTCTCGTCTCCGCCAGGAACGTCCCTCACGCTGGAGGTGTTGCGCGGCAAAGTCCCCACGCAGCTTCGGCCTGTCGTGGGCGCGCCTGACCGACCTTGACTCGCAGGACGCGCCTTCGCGGCCGCCGGCACGGGCGCGCGTAGCCGCGCACAGGTCCGCCCACAGGCGCGCGTTGGCCACGACCACGGTCCATGGTTGCAGACGTCGCCCTCCCCGCGCCCTGGCGCGCCGTGGGGGCCGATGTTCACGGCTGGCCTGCTGCTCACGCCGCCTGGCGTTCGCCGTCTACTGGTTCCACCTCGACCAGCGCGAAGCTGTTGAGCAGGCCGTGGGCAAAACTCCGGCGCACGAGGCGCCGACGCCGAACCGTGTCCAGGTCGATCACCTCGGCCAGCTTCTCGCCGCTCCCGAACGCCGCCGGAGTTTGGCCATCGAGCGCCTGGTTCGCCCGCTCGGGCTGGTAGTAGCGCCGATACGCTACCACGAGACGCTGGTCGCATGGAACTCCGTCTCACGCCGAGGCCGAGTTCGAAGCCAAGGTTCGAAGTGGCGGCCGCCAGGCTTGACGAGGTTAGCTGCTTTTCGTAGACTCTCACCGATTTTCGTTGGTATCCGCTCTCCTGCGGCCGAGGAGCGATGCTTGTGAACGTCGAAGAACGATGGGTAGATGTCGACGAAGTGGCGGCGCACCTTGGTGTTGCGCGCGACACGGTGTACCGCTGGGTTGAGTCCAAGGGGTTCCCGGCACATCGGGCAGGGCGCCTGCTCCGCTTCAAGCTGTCTGAGGTTGATGACTGGGTCCGGACGGGTGGCGCCGATGAAGAGGACGCGCCAGCCGCGACCACCAAAGGTCCGGCATCGCCCCGAGCCGCGAAGGCGAGAAACAGGGAGCGATGATGGCGGACGAGCGCATCACCCTTCCCATCGGTCGACGGATCTCGCTCCGTGGCCACTTCGACGTGCCGGTGACCATCGAGGACGCCCGGCCGGTGGGGACCGGGTACGAGTGCCGGGTGCGGCTGCCGGACGGAACGCTCGACGAGGCCGTGCTCTCGGCCGAGGAGGCGCGGATACTGCTCGACGTCGAGCGTGGGCCAGCGACAGGTGCGAGACCGGTGGACGCCGAGAAGTTGCGCCTCGTCATCGAGTCGGCGCGGATCCGGCTCGCCTACGCCTACGACAAGCAATTCGCCGTGAGCCTTTCCGGGATCCGGACTCTCCCGCATCAGGTCGAGGCGGTCTATCAGCGGATGCTTCCCCAGCCGCGCCTACGCTTCCTGCTCGCCGACGACCCGGGCGCGGGCAAGACGATCATGGCGGGGTTGCTCGTCAAGGAGCTGAAGCTCCGGGAGGCCATCGAGCGGGTGCTTATCCTGTGCCCCGCGCCGCTCACGATCCAGTGGCAGGACGAGCTATTGCGCTGGTTCGGCGAGTCGTTCGACATCATCTTCGCCGCGGTCGACCAGCAGCAGCTCGTCAACCCGTGGCAACGCTCCTCGCAGGTGATCGCGTCCATCGACTATGCGAAGCAGCCCGACGTCCGCGAGCGGGTCTGGCAGCAGAAGTGGGACATCGTCATCATCGACGAGGCTCATAAGTGCTCAGCGCGCACGACCTCCGGGGGCCAGGGGCGTGAACCCAAGGTCGAACCGACCCGCCGGTACGAGCTTGCGGCGAAGCTCACGTCGTTCGCAGACCACGTCGTCCTCCTCACGGCCACGCCGCACCATGGGGACGAGGACCGGTTCGCGCACTTCCTCCGGCTGCTCGATCCGGATCTCTTCCCCGAACCCCATCGGTACGGCCGGCAGGCCGTGGCCGTGCGCAAGAGCGTCTTCCAGCTCGGTAAGGAGTGCCCGTGGGCGCTACGCCGCCTCAAGGAGGACCTGCGCGACATACGCGGCCAGAGACTCTTTCCGGACCGCCACGCGAAGACGGTCACGTTCCGCCTCAACAGCGAGGAGTACGCGCTCTACAAGGCCGTGACTGCATACATCAACCAGTTCCTCCCGCAGCAGTCCGGCCAGCGACGTTCCAGCGCCGCGCTTGCGCGCACCGTGTTCCAGCGCCGCCTCGCCAGCTCGACGAGCGCGATCCACGAATCCCTGCGCCGCCGCCTCCAGAAGCAGCAGGATCTGCTCGAGGGGCTTGAGGGCCTCGCGCCAGCCCAGCGGGCACGCAGGTTGGCGGCCATCCAGGGGCGGCTGCCCGACGCGGAGCAGGACGAGGATGACCTTGATGATGCCACGCGTGACCAGGTCGTCAACGAGTACACGGCCGCGCTCGAGCTCGAGCAGCTTCGGGCGGAGGCCGCGGCACTGAAGGAACTCGTCGAGCAAGCTCGTCGCGTTCGCGAGCTCGCCAACGACTCCAAGCTCGCGGCTCTGCGGGACTGCCTGAAGAGGGCGCAGTTCACCGATCTCAAGGACGGGCGCGGAAAGCTGCTGCTCTTCACCGAGCACCGCGACACGCTCAACTACGTCCGCGAGAACCTCCAGCGATGGGGGTACACGACCTGCGAGATCCATGGGGGCATGAACCCGCACGAGCGCAAGCGGGCGCAGGAGGAGTTCAGGATCGCGTCCCAGATCTGCGTGGCGACGGAGGCGGCCGGCGAGGGCATCAACCTGCAGTTCTGCCACCTCATGATCAACTACGACATGCCTTGGAACCCGACGCGCATGGAACAGCGTCTGGGACGCATTCACCGCATCGGCCAAGAACGCGACTGCTACGCGTTCAACTTCGTCGCCACCGACTCCGAGGACGGCCAGCCGATCATCGAGGGGCGGATCCTCCACCGCTTGCTGGAGAAGCTCGACCGGATGAACGACGCCCTGGAGGGGCGCGTGTTCGACGTGATCGGCGAGGTGCTCTCGCTCAACGACGTGAACCTCCCCGAGATGCTCCGCGAGGCGGCCTACGACCCGCGGCGCCTGGACGAGTACCTCGACCAGATCGAGCGGATCGACCCGGAGAGGCTGAAGGAGTACGAGCGCGCCACCGGCATCGCCCTCGCCCGGGCCAACGTGGACTTCACGGGCTTCCAGTCGCGCAACCTCGAGGTCGAGGAGCGGCGCCTGATGCCGCGCTACGTGGAAGCGCAGTTCGTGGCCGCTGCCCGCGAGATCGGGTTCCGGATCGAGGCCCGCGCCGACAGCCTCTGGCGCGCGGAGCACGTCCCCGCGGACCTGCGCTCGGACCGACTCCAGAGCGTGCACCGGTTGGGCAAGGCCGAGTCGTCCTACCGCAAGCTCACCTTCCACAAGGCGCACCTCGAGCAGGACACTCACCTGGACGCGGTCCTTCTCGGCCCGGGTCACCCGCTGTACGCGGCGGTCGACGAGAAGCTCTCGGAACGGCTCGCGAACATGGTCGGTGGAGTCGCCGTGTACGTGGACCCGCTCACGAGCGGCCCGTACTTCCTGCACTTCTTCGAAATCGCGATCCGCGGCAGGGACACGAGGGGCCAGGACGTTCCGCTCCACGGCGAGGTCGTGGCCGTCCGCGAGGAGGGCGGTCACTTCGAGGTCCTGCCGGCCGACGTGCTCCTGAACCTGCCGGCGCACGCGAGCCCGCCTTCGGAGCTTGGAATCGTCGACCCAAGGCCCGCAGCCGACTTCCTCAAGAGCGGCTACCAGCTCGATTGCCGTTCGCGCGCGCAGAAGGAGCGCGAGCACTTCGCGTCGGTCTGTCGCGACTACCTCGTCAAGTCCTTCGATGCCCGCCTCAAGCGGGCGCAGGAACGGGTCATGGAAATGATGGCGCGCGAACGCGAGTCGCCCGAGGTGGCGCTCGCCCGCCAGCGCGCAGAGCAGGACCTCGCTGAGGTGGAACGTAGCCGCGCCGAGCGTCTCGCGGGCCTGGATCGCCTGGCCGTGGCCCGAACGGGCCCGGTGCGGCACCTGGGCACCGCACTGGTCCTCGATCAGCACGCGGCGGCCGACGCGCAGCTCGCGGCGCTTGCCGACGAGATCGACCCGAACGTCCGCCGCAAGAGCGAGCTCGCTGCCGAGGACCGGGTGGTCGCCCACGAGGAGGCGCAGGGCTGGACGTGCGAGCGGGTCGGCCATCTCAAGATCGGGTTCGACGTCCGTAGCCACCGCCTGCGCGATGTGGACAGCGGCGAGATCAAGGTCAAGCGCATAGAGGTCAAGGGACGCATGCGCGGGCAGCCCGTGCGCCTCACGACGAACGAGTGGTACCACGCGCAGCAGCTCGCGGAGACATACTGGCTCTACGTTGTGTGGGACCCTCTCGGGCCGAGCCCGCAGCTCGAGGTCGTGCACGACCCGGCGGCGTGTCTCGACCACGCGAAGAAGGAGATCGTCGCGGCGCGGTTCTTCGAGATCCCGGCCGAGGCCATCAGCGCGGCGGCCAAAGAGCATGGGCGTCAGACATGAAGACGGTCATCTTCATCAGCAGCGTCCAGAAGGAGCTCGGGCCAGAGCGACGGGCGATCAAGAGCTACGTCCACGGAGACCCGCTGCTTGGCCGCTTCTTCGAGGTGTTCTTGTTCGAGGACCTGCCGGCCTCTGACCGGCAAGCCGACGACGTGTACCTGGGCGAGGTGGATCGCTCGGGCGTCTACGTGGGCCTCTTCGGCAACGAGTACGGCAACGAGGACGCAGGCGGCCTCTCGCCGACCGAGCGCGAGTTCGACCGGGCCACAGCGAAGGGCAAGACCCGCTTGATTCTCGTCAAAGGTGCTGACGACAAGGGCAAGCACCCGAAGATGCGCGCGCTGATCAAGAAGGCCGGCGCGCAGCTCATCCGGCGGCGGTTCGCCGACGTCCAGGAGCTGACCGTCGCGCTGTACGCCAGCCTCGTGGACAACCTCGTGCGCCGAGGCGTCATCGAGGATCTGCCGTTCGAGAGGCGTCCGTGCAGCAGCGCCACGCTAGACGAGATGGACGATGAGGCAGTCGCGGCCTTCGTTCGCCGCGCGCACCATGAGCGGCAGTTTCCTCTGCCTGAAGGGACTCCGACCGTCCAGGTGCTGACGCATCTCGGTCTCCTGCACGAGGGCCGGCCGTCGTATGCCGCGGCCCTGCTCTTCAGCCGCGAGCCGCAGCGCTTCCTTCCGTCCGCGGAGGTCCGCTGCATGCACTTTCACGGAACCGCCATCGAGCGACCGGCGCCTCTCTACCGCGTGTTCAAGGGCACGGTATTCGACCAGGCAGACCGGGCGACGGACTTCGTGCTGTCCGTCATCAATCGGAGTGTCGGCACCCGTTCCAAGGGGCCACGCGCGCCGGTGACCTACGAGATTCCGCCGGAGGTCGTGCAAGAATCCGTCGTCAACGCCCTCGCTCACCGCGACTACGCGTCCGGCGCTGCCGTCCAGGTGTCGGTGTTCGCTGACCGCGTGGAGGTCTGGAACCCAGGCGAGCTACTACCGCCCCTGACGCCGGAGAGCCTCCGAGCGCCGCATCGATCAGTGCTGCGCAACCACCACCTGTGCGAGGCGCTGTTCCTCGCGCGCTACATCGAGAAGTACGGCACGGGCACGCTCATGATGACCAGGAAGAGCGTCGACCACGGGTTGCCGGCGCCGGACTTCGCCGCGGCTGCGGGCGAGTTCGGCGTCACGCTCTGGCGGGACTGGCTAACCGAGGCGGTTCTGGAGCAAGCTCATCTGAACGACCGGCAGCGCGCAGCCGTCGAACGAATCAAGATCGCCGGGCGCATCACGAGCAGGGAGTACCAGGAGCTGACGGGCGCGCCGCCGCGAACGGCGACACGGGATCTGGACGACCTCGTCCGCAAGGAACTCCTCGAGAAGGTGGGGACGGTCGGGCGCGCGGCTCACTACGTCATTCGCGGCAAATCGGCCAGGAATCGGCCAAATCGGCCAGGAGGAAACCGGCCATGAACCGGCCAAATCGGCCAGCGATCCTGCTTGCCCCTGGAAAGGGCTCAGAAACGGCTCAAACGGCTCATGGCCGTGGCTCCCGTTGCGTCCTCTCGGGGCAAGGGGACATGAAGGGGACAAAGGGGACATCGCGGGTCGGAGCCCATGAAGGGGCCAGAAAGGGGCCAAAGGGGCCATGACGCAGACGGCGACGGAGGAGCGACGGTGACCGGCAACGACAAGCGGCTGATCGAGGACTACCTGCCCATCCAGGTGCTCAGCGCCGAGGCGGCGCGGGAGAAGTCGGTCCGCAAGGGCCACATCTCGACGCTGCACCTCTGGTGGGCCCGGCGACCCCTCGTCGCGGCGCGCGCGGCGGTCTACGGCGCACTCGTGCCGGCGAGCCGCTTCGTGCCGCCGAACGGCACCGAGGCGAAGCAGAAGAGCCTCGGGCGCGCGAACGCGGCGAAGTTCCTTGAGAGGTTGTGCAAGTACCCGGGCACGCCGCAGGCGATCGCCGAGGCCGAGGAGCACATCCTCACAGCCCACGCCGAGCGGCTGGCGGCCGAAACGGGCAAGCCCGTGACCGTCGCGGACATCCGCGAGGGCCGGGCGCCGCGGCCGAAGGTCCTCGACATGTTCGCCGGCGGGGGCGCGATCCCGCTCGAGGCGCTGCGCCTCGGCTGCGAGGCCAATGCGCTCGACCTGAACCCCGTGGCCCACATCATCGAGCTTTGCACACTCGTCTACCCGCAGAAGTACGGCAGGCCCGACCCGAACGCGAAGGGCTCGGCAAAGGACGGGACGTGGGCCGGCCTCGCGGCGGAGGTCAAGCACTGGGGCGAGTGGGTGCTGGAGAAGGCCCGCGCCGAGATCGGTGACCTGTACCCGCTGATCCCGGACCCGAAGCACCGCGGCAAGCGCCCGGCCGCCCAGACCGAGCTCTGGGTCCGCTCGAAGAACGACGTCCCCGCCGGCTACCTGGTCCCCGTCGCCTACCTCTGGACCCGGACCGTGCGGTGCAAGAACGCGTCGTGCGGTGCGGTCGTGCCGCTCGTGAAGCAGACATGGCTCTGCAAGAAGGAGAAGCGGTACGCCGCCCTCAAGATCGTCGCTCCGAAGAAGGCGAAGGAGGTCCGTTTCGAAGTGGTCGAGGCCAGTTCGGAGCGCGGGCTTGGCTTCGATCCGGAGGCTGGTTCGAAGGGTGGAAACGCCACCTGTCCGTTCTGCGGCACCGTGGCGGACGCGGACTACGTGCAGGGCGAAGGCGTTGCTCGCCGCGCCGGCTTCCAGCTCATGGCGACGGCGTGTCTTCGTCCCAGTGAGCAAGGCAAGGTCTACCTCTCTGCCGACGACGTTCCGGACGGCCAACCGGATGCACGCGAGATCGCCCGAAGGCTCGACGATCTCTGCATGAGATCTGGCGTTTCGATCCCAAACGAATCTATCAGCGCCGCCCGGCCTTCTCCCAACGCCCGTGGCCTCACAGCGGTTACCCGGCATGGATTGACCCGCTTCGCCGACCTGTTCACGTCCCGCCAAGTTCTCGCGTTGATGAGTTTCGTTGCGTCCAGCCGCGCGGCTGCCTCGGAGATGAAGCGCACGGGCTACGACGAGGCGCACGCGACGGCCGTGGGGACGTGTCTTGGCGTGTTGGTCGATCGGCTGGCGGACTTCAACTCGACCGGCTGCACGTGGAATTACACGGGTGGCCGCGGCGTGATTCACACGATGGCGCGGCACGCGCTACCCATGGTGTGGGACTGCGCGGAGACGAACCCCTTCAACCCGGAGGCCGCCAGTTGGATCTCAGCTATCGAGGATGTTCCAGCATCATTCGCCTCGATGCAGACGGTATTGGCGGCCGATGTGCAGCGCGGTTCTGCGACGACGCTGCCATGGGGCCCTGAGGAGTTCGATGCGGTCGTGACCGATCCGCCCTACTACGACAACGTGCCCTACGCGGACATGTCCGACTTCTTCTACGTCTGGTTGAAACGGACCGCGGGCGCCCTTCATCCAGAGCACTTCGCCAGCGAGCTCACGCCGAAGAAGGCAGAAGCGACCGCGCTCTCCTCTCGTCATGAAGGCGATGTGGCGAAGGCGAATAGCAACTACGAGTCCATGATGCTGGACTCGTTCCGTGAAGCCTCGCGTGTTCTGCGGCGCGGTGGTCCCCTCGTCGTCGTGTATGCCCACAAGAGCACGCTTGGCTGGGCGACCTTGGTCGATGCCCTTCGGGCTGCGGGCTTCACTGTGACCGAGGCGTGGCCGCTCGACACCGAACGCCCCGGACGTGTTCAGTCCCAGGACACGGCCTCCCTTGCGTCCAGTATCTTTCTCGTGGCTCGGAAGCGCGATGGCGAGGCCTCGGGGTCATACGAAGACGAGGTGCGTGCGGATCTCGACCGCATCGTCCGCGAGCGCGTCGAGGCCCTCTGGGAGATGGGCATCGCCGGCGCCGACCTGGTCATGGCCGCCGTCGGTGCGGGCCTACGGGCCTTCACGCGCTTCGCGCGCGTCGAATACGCCAACGGCGAGGAGGTCCCGGCCGCGCGGTTCCTCGCCGAGGTCGAGGGTGTCGTCCTGGAGACGCTGATCGAGAAGATCTTCGGCGTAGCGCGCTCCGGCGTTGCCGCCGTCGATGGCCCGAGCCGCTTCTACGTCCTCTGGCGCTACACGTACAAGGCGGCCGAGCTCGACGCCGGCGAGGCCATCGTGTTCACCTATGGCCAGCGGGTCGAGCTCGACGGGGCCAAGGGACTGTCGAGCGGAAGCCGGCCGCTCGCCGAGAAGAAGAAGGGCAAGTACCGGCTCCTCGACTTCACCGAGCGCGGCGACGACGAGAAGCTCGGGCTGCCGGCCGAGGACGGGACGCCGGCGCCGCTCATCGACGTGCTGCACCGCGCCCTCTGGCTCCTGGAGAACGAGCCGAGGAAGGTGGCGAAGTTCCTCGACGAGGCGCGTCCCGATCGCGAGCGACTGCGCCTGTGCGCTCAGGCCCTCGCGGGCGCCGCGCTCAAGGGAAAGGCCGAGGGCGAGGCCAAGGTCCTCGTCGCCACGACCGCCTCGGAGCAGGCGGCGCTGGCGAAGCTGACCGCGAACTGGCGCGCGGTCATCGAGCAGCGACTCGGGGAGTACGATGTCAAGGGCCAGAAGCGTATGGCCTTCGACCAAGGAGCGC
>Ga0172363_10001125_pt1 | contig 21343 bp, 20 predicted proteins | sample LakKivs2_kivu2a2_FD_114541 | JGI IMG/M metagenome (GOLD analysis project Ga0172363, IMG submission 114541) | Sediment microbial communities from Lake Kivu, Rwanda - Sediment s2_kivu2a2 | ecosystem: Environmental > Aquatic > Freshwater > Lake > Sediment | place: Rwanda: Western Province, Lake... | reverse complement strand
TGAAACAGACCATTTCCAAAATATGAACCATATACGATTTGCAACTGGTCTTCATTTAATGCAGGCACGATATCTTTATTTTTACAATTTGTCTCACACTTGCACAACAATAGATCTCCGCATTTTAATTCACGTGCTTCTACATAACCTTTATGCGCTGTTAAAATTTTATGTTCTGGAGTGCAACGAAGCACTCTTTCGGATGCCGTTACTTTAACAAGTTCACTTCTTATTTTTTTCCATGCATGCGTCAACTTTTTATATTCAAATGCTCTTGTGTGTCGATTAAAACTCAAAATATCAGGTAAATAGTCAATATTCTTTTTCCATAATTCGTATAATTTTCCAATCGATTGTGTACCGCAAGAGGTGTGAACGCAAGTGTCGTGCGGAAAACACTCGTCAAATACGGTCAGTCCAAATGACTCAAACGCATTTTGTGGATACTCTTTCATCGATAGCGACTGCACCATTCCAATCACAATGTCTTTATTATCAATATCAAATATTTGCCCTTGAATTGTGCCGACTCTGGCACCCGGTAAGAATTGCTCGATTCGTTCCTTCCACTGATTTGTCAGGAAACTTTTGTGCACGACAACCAGCGTCTTTACTGCAAGTCGTTCAATGATTTTTAAAGCCATGACCGTCTTCCCTTTTCCCGGATCCACATCTAAAAGTCCGCCTCCACCACATCCAGATGTCTGCATTGTGGCCGCTTTCAAATACTTGTCCACAATAACATTCTGGTAATCCCTCAGTTCACCCGCAAATTTCAAGGCGATAGTATGACCTGGCACTATTTTATTTTCAATCATTGACCCATAGCGCTCCATTCCAAAGTAACGTGGAACGTATAATTTAAGCAACGACTCGCGATACACAGGAAACGGTGCAGGTTGAATAGGCGATTTCGGAATATGCGCATTCACCATGAGTTCCTTTCTTATCGCGTGTTGCTGTTCCACGGAAAGCGTATCTTTAAAAATAGAATATCCCTGGTATCCCAAATATGCTTTTATTCCTCCTCCATAATGTTTTTGCTCTTTTTCGTTATATGCAGTTTTCATTATTTATGTATAATTCTACAATTTACGGTTGTTATAAAATATTGAATTTATAAAAAATGTTTCAATTTTTTATAAAATTACAAATCATACATAATTTAGAATCGCACTCGTCGTCGTTTGTTTGATTTACGCCCATTTTTTCGTTTCTTGGACAAACTTTTCCTTTTTTTAATGATAGTACGTCTTTGTTTTTTTCCACCACCCTTGTGTAGTAAATAATCCAAAATATTATTACCAAATTCAATAACCGTTACTGGATAAGTTGCAGCATACCTTGCTTGATATCTAGCATACATTCCAGGAGCATACATACCCATATTTGCAGGAGTTAAATGTCGTAAAATGTTTTCACCTCCAGCACCAAACATGTTAATTATATTTTGGCGCAAACTATCATCAGTTGCGCCAGGACCGCTACGACCAACGATAACCGGAACAGGAAGGGGAGGAAATGGACCTCCAGGACGTAATATTTTTCGAAAAGCTTGACGAAACGCATTTGAAGCTGCAACTGCAACTAAGGCCATTGCATTTGGAACAATATTGAACGCTTCATTAATTTCATCACGAATGAGATCATTTGCTTGTAAATACGCAATTGTTCCTTGAGGATTCATAGCATACAAGTTATCATACGCTTGCAATAGAAGTGTTTGACATTCTGATTTTCTCGCATTAAAACTATTATCATTATACTCTCTAGATAACCTGGTAGCAGCACGAATAATGTCTGATAACATTTCCATTAAAATTAAATTTCCTTGGTATCTTGGCAAATCTTCATATAATTCATTAATTCGACCTTTTAATTGAGACATTTTCAATAAAATAAATGTAATATTTATAATATAATATATATTATATTTTATAAAATAATTATTTTAATTATATAAATCTTTTCTTAAAAATATATATATATATAATAATAAATCATTGTTATTCTTAAACAATACAAATGGAAACATTTAGAACATTAACGCGCAAAGACAACCAAAGCGAACTACTTTTACTCATTCTCTTTATTATATACATTCTATTCAATATTCGAACGCCCTATTTTCTCGCGTCGTTCGTAGATACTGTAGGCGGTTACCTCGTTGTTGCCGGTCTCTTTATTCTTCTATGCAAATCCGTGAAAATTTGGCTCGTCGCAGCACTTGGAGCTGTCGCTTTGATCATTTTCATCCAGCGTTCTCGTGTCAGCACCGGAACCGCCGGAATGAGCCTGTTTTTGCCAAGTGAAATGCAAAAATCAGAATATTTTTCCAATTTAATGAGCAGCGACACTCCTGTAACTCTCGAAGAAGAAGTTGTGCATAAAATGGCGCCGTTTCAAGACAGTATTGCGGTGCAAGGCACATATAGACCCATTCTAAATGATACGCATGATGCTGTAAGAATTTAATTCGGCTGTAAGAGTTCAAGAAATATAGATTTATAAATACGATTTGTAGAGAGATAGAGAGAATATTTTTTTTTGTAAAAAGTTGATTAAAATATTAACGCGACATTATATTTTAATATAAATAAAATATAAAATATATAAAAAACATAATGAAGAAAATAAAAATTGAAAATCTTTTTTATTTTTATTTTTAAGGTAGTGTTTCGTCTTATTCCAAATTATTTACTTTGTTCGTTTTTCCAACATGCATCAAAGATCAGTTGCAAGTGAAGTCACCGTTTACTTTAATTTCGGGTTTTCCGGATTCAATATGGATTCGAGCAGCATTTCTCAGTACGCTTTAACCGATCTTCTTTCCCATCTTCGAAATGCTGTCACAGTTCGCGCATTCAACCAAGAAGTTTGCTCGGAAAACCTTGCAATTTCGAAATTAGAGATTGACAAAATTGTATTTGTCACTCAACACGACAAGGTTACCAAGACTTTACAAAAATATAACTTCAAAATCACATTCAAAGTATTTCACACTTCTTCAAGTGTTACAAGCTCGGCATTTGAAGAAATTGACAACATCACGAAAAAAATGTTTGAAAAAATCACAAAAAAAACAATTGAACCTGAATTTGAAACTTTGCCATGTTTTGTAAAACCTGATTTTCACGCAACATGTACGCGCCAGCACGTTTGCGGTGTTTTAACTATTTAAAATGTCGGCACTACATTTGTTTTTTTATAGATAAATTAAAAAATTAAAAAATATTTTTAGGTTTATTTTTTTTTTGTTTTTTTTTTATTTATTACTATATTATAAATAAAAAATAATTATGACAAACTCGTCATCTTTAAGGCACATAACTGTTAGTGGTGTGGGCACATCAATGGTTGCTCCAGATGCAGTTCGATTCTCTGCATCAGTTTCAGTTATTGCCAAAACAAACAAAGATGCATTATCCACTGCATCAACGTCTGCCAATGCGGTGCGAGCAGCACTAAAAGCAGAAGAAATTGATCCCAAAGATGTTACCACTTCATCATTTACTGTTTATCCTGAGTATAATTATTCACAAGATAAAGGTCAAGTATTGGTCGGGTACCGAGCTACACAATCATTCTCTGTGATTATACGCAAGGCCGAAAATGCAGGCGCTGTCGTTGACGCAGTTGTTCGTGCTGGCAAAAATACACTTCAAGTAAATGGAGTCTCACCGTTTTTAATAAATGGCGCCGCAGCAACTGAAAAAGCACGTGAAGCTGCCGTAGCTGATGCAATGTCTCGAGCAAAATCATATGCCAAATATTTAGGAACTTCACTTGATGGAATCATTTATTTTACGGAAATCAACGCTCCATCATACACATTTCCGATGGTTACACTTGCAGATAAAACTGAATCATTGGATGCAACACAAATCGATCTCGGTCAAACTGAAGTAACTGTTACTGTATCAACTCAGTGGAAGTTAAAAGATTCAAAACCATCAAAACCATCAAAACCATCAAAACCATCAAAATCATCAAAATAATAAAACAGATAAAATGAATCAATTTAATATTTTACCCACAAGTTTTAGTGCCATATATGAAAGTCCAACTCCAATCGCAACGTTCAAATACGGATTGTGCATTAAATTGTCCATGCTTAGCGCACCTAAAGCATTTGATACAGATGGTGGCGGCATCTGGTATAAAATCTCTCCGTCTTCGCCCGTAGGATTACATTCAATATAGATTTCATCTTGGTTTGAACCCGGTTTCACATTCGGTCCCGACGAATTATAATAATAATCGCTCCTCGAGACCGCTTTAATCCCGCTCGGCTGTATGAGGCTCGTCAGCGTTTTCAGCGTATCGCTGCCAATTGTCACCGGACTCTTTGTTTTATCAAACACGACAAAACTATATTGTCCGTCACACGGCGAAAAAGGTGCACCACCCATATAAAAATAATAAGGCGAATTCGGTATAAAATTTTCCATATTATAATTTTGAACATTAATAAGCTGGCTATCATTTGTTTTCGTCTTGTCCACAGTGGAAGCAAATTTCCCAATAATGTCATTCAATATAGTAGCTGACACCGCGGTGTTATTTGACTGAACGAGCGGAATGGAAACAATCAGTTTTTTACCGGCACCATCGTGAATAATAAGCATTTCGGCATCGGCTGGATTACCATTATAGGTGTGGATGGATGGCGCATAAATATTAACTTCGCGCACATTGTATCCTTCATTATTGAACATGACTGCCGCGCTACTGGTCGCATCATAACTCAACTTAATATGGTCTGGAAAATACGTTGCCGTGCATGCACTGTCTTTATATTGATGCATATAAGAACAAAATACTTGACAGCTTAGCACATTCGCGGTAGTTGATATATTAATGGGAGAATCAGAATTTGGACAGCTCATTTATCCGACGAACTTTAACTTATTTATATATAACTTAATATAATTATTATATTTTATTTTTATTTATTTATGAATAGTAATAATATTATTATTATTATTATTTATATTATTTATATATCATTCAATTTCATCATTCTACATGTCTTCTGCATCTAAATTGTTATCCCAAACCAATGAACTTCTTGAAAATCTTGAACGTCTAAAATCAAATGTGGATCTTTATGAAGAAGTCCATTCGCTACAAGAAAATTTAAAGACTTTAGAAGAAACCTATAACTCATTACAAAATAATCTAAAAACTTCAGCATGCAATGCACAGTGTGAAGGTTTGAAAATAAAAGATTCAAACGGCATTGATGATTTTCTAATAAACCTTTTATTACTAAAATCCAAATCAAACTCTCCAATCACGCCGCAAGAAAATGGTACTAGTGTTTTTGGACCACCACCTTCAGCACCACCACCTTCAGCACCACCACTTTACGAGTTAGAAGACGACGAAATGCAAGAGCAACAACAACAAAGGCAAGCCTCTGCGCCACCAGCGGAATAAGTATAACTAGTATGCATTATTTATTATTTTTTTATTATTTTTTATTCGTGAAAGTTTAGATAAATAAAAAAATAAATAGATATATACACACCATCGCATAAAGGAATGAGTTTTGACAATGAATTGCAATTAACAAATAAATCAAATGATGTCGATGTTCAAAAAGAAATTCCCAAAATTATATACATATGTCACAAAAATTTAAAGTGTTTGAATATGACATATAAATTTTGGAAACGATTAAATCCTGGATACCAAATAAAATTATTTAACGATACGATGTGCCAACAGTTTTTACTTGACCAATTTTCAGAACTTCATCAGTCAATTTTCAAATTTATACCAGATGGTCCTATCAAATCAGATTTTTGGAGATTGTGTATTCTTTATAAGTATGGAGGCATTTACGTGGATGCAGACATTCATCCGCTTGTTTCATTAGATAAGTATTTACTGCGTTCCTGCGACTTTGTAACTTGCATCACAAAATGCAATGAAAACTTTAATCCCCATTTTATTGCCGCGCGAAAAAATGATCCCATATTAAAAAGTTGCATTGACGAGTACGTTCAGTTTTACACACACCATAAACAATCGTACGCATACTGGGAGTGGTCAATTGTCCATATGTTTAATAAATTTTTAACACATGTAAAGTCTCACTATCATAAAATGCCGCAACTACAAGTGTTTTCTCTCGAAAAAAGAAAATATCAAATTTTTTTTGAAACAATGGACAAAAGCGAAGCTTTCACCACCAACAATAAATATTTAATTGATAATATTATGACCAACATAAAACCAGGCGGGTTACACGATTTTTATTGCACCTTTTCAAATAGACGCATTTTTAATACGCGTTACATTAATTATGATCCCGATGAACATAGATTTAAAAATCACATTGTTAAAAATCGAAAACAGAATCATAATATTCTCGGGTTTGGACTTAATATTCATTTATCAAATTCAAATATCAATATGAAAAAACTGAAAAATAGGTAAATGCGTAACAAACTACTTTTTTGGAAAACAAAAATAGGAACACTTGCATTTTGTAATTGGCAACACGCTTATTTTTATCAATTTTACTGACGCGTCCAGCATTTGCACTGCAATATCCTCTTCTATTCCATCTAGTGTTAATACCAGTATACTTTTCACTACAAAATATAAAAAGTGTAAAATACAATCGGATGAAAGCGACACCTTGAAATTCTGATTCGCCGTATATTCGTTGAACAAGTTGATAATTTGATGGATAAATGTCATAAAATGCACAGCGTCATTCATGTCAATTTTCCCATCCTCCATAATGCTCGTAAATGCAGTCGTAAATATGCCGTTCATTTCATTCACACACGTTGTAATCGATATAATCGATTCTATATCCTCAATATCACTCGCTGTAAAATCCGCCTTTACTGTCTCATACACTTTGAAAATTTCCGCGTAAATCACATTCGGCGTATTTAATATCGGCTCCAGCTTCACTCGCAATTGTTTTATCGAGAGAATCAAATTAATAATAATATTTTTCAAAAACTCGAATATCAGCTTCTCTTTTTCTGAATACGATTCCATCGCATTTTTCACATCAACATTAATTTTTTCTTCTTGTAACGGTTGTTGTTGCGACGACTGTTGTTGTCGCATCGCATTTCGCTGTTGCAATTGATGTAGCTGCTGTAGCTGCTGTAAATTTTGCATTTATTTGTACTATGCTGAATATTTATACTATACTGAAAGTTTATTTTTATATAGAAAATAAATTAATATATAAAAGTAAATTATCACTTTATGTTTTCAATTCTTATATGCATATGTTTTTTACTTCTTCAAATATTCGTTTTTCGGCCTCTTCTCTCGACAAAATGTTATTAAAACAAATCTTATTTAATTCCGATGGTGACAACTGGAACTCTGCCGGTTTGAATCGCTCCAGCTCTTCTTTCGAATGCACGCGCTCCTCATTCACGGTTCCATCATAGAATAAGTCCATGAGTTGATACATCATGGCCGCATCACATTTCGTAAAATGAATAAACTCGTCCATCCGCCCAGGCCGTTTAAATGTGGGATCAATTTTCGACGTGTCATTCGCCGTACAAATAATAAACCGCCCCTTTGCCTCGATAATCCCATCCATAATGCTCAAAATTTGCCCCTTGGTCAAATCGTTCATCATCGACTTGTTTGCGCAACCACTTATCGCCGCAGCCGTTGATGCAAAATTAGATCCAAATCGATTTTCTGTTGATCCGTTACTTCCATTTCCACCAGACCCCTCTTTTACAATAACAATGCTTGAATTTGTTGTTTCTTTGGCCGTCGCTTGTCTTATTTTCTCCTTTTGCTCCCTGTCATCCAACGTTTCAAAAAACTTGTCAATTTCGTCAATCATAAAAATGCGCTTGTTTGAAGGAATGTACTTTCCATTAATGTGCGTACCGTTAAAAATGTTCTCAAGCTCGCACACATCTTTAATGCCAGTTAGATCCACGTCCACAATGTGTCGATTCGTATACGTGGCAATCCCCTTGACTGTCGACGTTTTTCCGCACCCGGCAGGCCCTTCAAACACCAACGTTAATTGATATGGTATACCGCGATCATTGTACCACTGCTCATTATGAATAAAAAAATCAATCCGTTTAATAAGCGCGTCCCTCTGTGTAAAAAAACAATTTCGAATTAAATGTTTATTTGTTACAAGCGGATACTCGTCGCATTTTATTCCTCGATCATATTTTGGTCGTTCTGAATCATCGTCATAGTATTTTCCACTTCCACATGTTTTATTACTATTATATTTAAAAATATATTTTTGTTTTGACAGCTGATCGTTGATTGACTTTTCAAATTTTTCTTCGCACATTTTAACAAATGAATGTATGTATGAAATATCATGTTCATATGTCTTAATATAAAAACTAACATTTAAAAAATCTAAAAAGTCTGTTTTCTTTTCCTTGTTTGCAATATTTTTATCGCTCGATAACTCAATGTAAATATCTGGATATAACTCAAACGAAACCATTTCATCTGCCGGGATAAATGTTTTCACTACCGTATTTGTTTCCACGTCTGTAACTTCGCAATATTTTATATTGTATGTGTTTTCAACCTTGTACACGTGTTTTTGCATGTACTCCAGAACGTGTATCATTGGCGGAGGATAATCCACATACATGGTAACAGTTCGAAACCCGCTACTATACATGAAACCTGCATACATGATTGATTTTTTTTTGAATTTATTTGTTAGATACGACCAATTTTTCTTGATCGACTGATTTTTTATGATTTCGAGTTTTTTATATACACTCTTGAAATTCGTAATAATTGCTCCCTGGTAAATCGTAAATATAAAAAATCCAAATAGAATTGCATCTGCCCATAAAATTCCAGTTTTTATTTGTTGTATCATAAATAGTTCAGTTACCGCAGTACGTATATCAAACGACATTTTTTTTTCTATATTTTTCTAAAACTCGATTATTATCGTAATATCACGCATATTTAATATATACTACAACCTTTAATACAGTTATAAAATTAAATAATTGTTTTAATTTTATATCCATATTTTATTTTATTAGATCCCAAATAAAATAATATAAACTTAATTATAGGGATAAAAAAATACGTACGCAATAAAACGCAATAAATAAAATGACAACAACATTAACCAATATTAAAAATGATGCGAATATTGAATTTATTGCATACATACCTTATGTATACATGTTGACTACTTTTGCAATTCTATTCAAACCATCGTGGATTATCATTTCGATACTTGTTACATACATTTATATAAACACATTTTTCATATTAAAAAATGGTAAATGCAAAAAACTAAAAGATAAGATTGTAATTATAATTGTCTCGTTGTTTTACACTATTTCGTGCATTTTTATATATTATGGAATACATTATATTTATTGGAAGAAACGCGAACTTATCTGCATCTTATTTTTTACACCTCTTTTATATTTTGCATACATTAAACTTATATTTTATATTTTTGGATGCAGTCCATTTTCAAATTATCATTATGGGATTGAATTTTTATTAAAGCTAATACGGTATTAGCCTTTACATTTCTTAAAAATATTCCATGACCGCATTGTCATATATCGTCGCCTGAAACGCATCCTTGTATCCCTCCACATATACCGTGTCACCATTATAAATATTATCGCATCCGTATTCACCTGTGCAACTCTTTTTCTTAAATGATATGGGCAGCTTTACCGAATTATTCTTGTCGCTCATGGTGTAAAATTGCCACTTGTCTCGATTTCTTTGAAGCGGTCGACCCATCAGCGGCAGTATCGTTTCTTTCCCGTTAATCCGCGTTAATAGTCCCACCTGTCGATAATTCGTATTTATGGGCGGACCTTGCGTTCGAACGTTAATCGGCATTGTTACAATCGGAGGGGTTGGGCCAATCCCGCCAAAATAACTGTCGTTTCTTAGCGGGGGTGCGTATGGATCTTCAAGAACGTCACTATTCGCTCTTGACGATACCATGAATAGTGGTGATGATCCTAGCGTTGTTGTTGTTGTTGTCATTGTTCCTGTCCCGGTCCCCGTTTTCAAATAATTCGAATATATAAAATAAAATCCAATCGCGCTTAATAGGATAATGAAAACGATGGTAGTGTTTCGCACACAAAACATATTCGGTAAACATTTAAAGGATGATGCCTTTGATTTCATTTCTTTTTTGGTTGAAATGCATATACTTTATATATATTTTATTTTATAATAATTTTATAATAATCTTATAACAAATTTATTATAAAATAGATTTAAAAAATATATTATAATATCATACAAATAAATCATGTTTTCAAGTCGTCGTGAAAAAGAACATACACTTTATGAAAATTATAACCAAGATTCCAATTGTTGTCACTGTGATACTGGATGTTGTTATGGAATAAAAATGATATTTAATAAAATAAGGTCGTTTGGTTGTAAAAATACAAAACCAAAAAATAAAAATCTAAATTCCAAGTTACTTTTAGGAGATGATTACTAATTCCTTTTATTTTATTTTTTATAAAATTATTTTATTATTATTATTTATATTATATTATACTATACTATACTAAATAAAAGTAAAGTAATGTCGAATACAAGAAAAAAATATTACAGTAAACATAATAAAACACAAAGGAAATCAAGAACAGGAGCAACCATGGAACAAGTAAAACAAAATCGAATGCGCAATAAAATGGTTCGTAATATACGAATGGGTCGAATTTATCGAGGTGGCGGCGCTAGTGGAGGAGGGTTCATTTCACAATTTATCGGAAAACCGTGGAACACGGATACTATAGGTAGAAATTATTTTGCTCTAAGCCCTAAAGGAGTCGGAACTGGAGTAGTTCCAAAATTTGACGACGGACAACCTCTCGGCAATGCCCGGTTTCCAACGCAACTCGGTCCTCAACTTGCCAAATTAGGCGGTGGATCTAAAATAAAAAAAAGCAGAAAACGCAGTAGAAGAATTAGGGGTGGTGGTATCGTGAGCGACTTCGGTAATATGGTAGACAATGCAAAATATTCATGGAATAATTTTACTGCCAAATTAGAAGGAACAAGTCGCCCCTTAAACCCGAATCCTACTACTCAGCCCATTTCAAACAACATGTTATAATCGAATTGATTTTTTTGTTTTATTTTTATTTAATTTAGCATTTAGCAATAAATTAAAATATTTTTATAAATTATAATTTATAAATTATAATTTATATTCGTTTTCATAAAAATCATGAATTTGTGCACTCCCGCAACCATTTATCTTGTTTTATCTGCAATCGGAATCATCATCATTGCATTTCAAAATTATGGCATGTCTCCAAACATGTACTGTGTCGGAAATGTTCGCTGTCCCGTACAAAGTAGTTCTCCCATTTTTATTATGAAAATACTATACGTCGCATTCTGGACATTTGTTTTAAATTCACTTTGCAATTATGGATACAACCAACTTGCATGGTTTCTACTCCTCCTTCCTTTTATTTTATTTTTCGTTTTTGTCTTCATGGTCGGTTCCATTTTAAATAAACGAACTACGTCCGTTCCTACCACCGCTTCGCCATCGCCTTCGCCTTTTTACCAACAACAAGCGGATGCGCAAGCGTCACAAATGTCACAAATGCGTATGATGCGACAACGTAATCAAGACGATGTTGCACCACCCGGTTCTGAACAAACACACTGGTTTTTACCGAGTCCACAATTTGCAGGAAATCGATATAATGCAGATGGAAGTGGAGGACAATATTCGTCTTATGCCGACTATGACCACTCACTAGACCAGAGAATAAAACAAGAGTACAAAGAAAGTCATGAAGGGGGCGGAAAAAACGTTCACTATAAGTAATAAATAAAGATATTATTTTTATTAAAATAAATATATATAAATATATTATAATAGTTTAGGATAAAATGCAAAAAATAGATAACAACGATAATAGTAATGGTGGACAAACATGCCCTTTTGCTATTTCAAATAAAGCAACAAAAATAAAATTTAATAATTCAGATATGACGCCGTGTCCAATTCTTAATTCATTAATAAATAAGGGTGATCTTGATGAAAATAAAGAATGGACAAGAAAACAAATTTCAACTGCTTTAGTAGATAATAAAATCGCGTCAAATGCATTTAGTAATTTTTTCACACAATTTATATTATATCCAAATAGATATTTTTTTTTTCCTGGTATACAATTTTTTCCTAGTATAAAAAAACCAACAAAGTTAAATGTAAAAACAATGCAAACACATAATATTATTGAACATGATGTATCGAGTAGTAGAGAAGATTTTCATATGGGAGACCATGTTCGTTATAATCATGATCGTTTTCAATTAATATATAAATATTTCAAAAATAAAAAATCTATAACATTAAAAGAACTAATACAATATGCTCACTACTTGTATAAAAAATCTGTAAAGGAAAATGATAAACTTAATTTTGTAAATATTCAATTCATCACCTTAATTGCAGAAAAAGTCATTATATTTATATTGCTTTCTAAAGATGATCGATTAAATTTAAATAAATTAGAAAAAGTATTTAGGGAAGAATCGCTTGATGGTGTTGAAACAAATGTTATAAATATGCAAAATTTTAGTACAAATTTTGTAAAAGCTATGTATTATTGGAATATGGTCTCGGACAAATCAGTTCTGGTATCCCTTCTCCAGTTCCAATAACCCCCCAGCTTCTGACCCGCATCCTCCTCCACTCCACTACTGCAAGATTAAGATTTTTTTAATAAAATTCTTATAAATCTAAAAAATAGAAATTATAAATATATTTAATTATTATTGAAACAAATTAAATATATTTCATTCTCATAATATAAATTATTTTTATAAAATATTTCATGTCTGAATTTGAATCTCCACCTAAAAAAAAAATTGTAATACAAGCATCTGCACTTGAACCCGAGTCGAAACAAGAATCCGAAGAACGCATAGAAAAACGTAGAGAAGAAGCCGAAGAACACAAAGAAGAGCCTGAAGAACACAAAGAAGAGCCTGAAGAACACAAAGAAGAGCCTGAAGAACACAAAGAAGAGACCGAAGAACACAAAGAAGAGACCGAAGAACACAGAAAAGAATCAAATAAAAAAGAAAAAAAACAAAGTAAAGATGATGTCGATGATAATGGTGACGATACTACTCGGTTACTGAATGAAACAATACCATGGAACATTATCGACAAACTATTCAACGATAATCCGAATTTATTGGTAGCACACCATATTGACTCCTATAATGAATTCATGACAAACGGTATACGCCAAATATTTCGAGAACATAATCCCATCGTTTTCCAGAAAGAAAAAGATGAACGAACTGATACATTTCGAAATGTTTCACGTTTTTATCTCGGCGGAAAAAATGGCGATAAAATATACTACGGAAAACCAGTAATTTATGATGAAACAGGAACAACATCTCGCGTCCATTACATGTATCCAAATGAAGCGCGTCTTCGAAACATGACATATGGTGTCACTATTCATTATGATGTTGATGTTGAATTCGATAATATTGTTACTGGTGGCGAAGAAAAAGAAGGAGGTGAAGCTGGTTCAATAGAAAAAACAGTAACCATCACACTTCCACAAATATTGCTCGGCAAATTTCCAATTATGGTTCATTCCAACCTCTGTATTCTTACCGGACTCCCCAAAGACGTCACTTACAATCTGGGCGAAGATAAGAATGATCACGGCGGATATTTCATCATCGATGGAAAAGAAAAAATCATTGTCAGCCAGGAAATTTTCGCAGACAACATGCTCTACATTCAAACGCGCAGCCCCGACGATAAATACAGTCACTCTGTCGAAATACGCACCGTTTCTGAAGACACATCCAAGCCCGAACGAAAATTGCGCGTCTACATGGTCGCACCCACACCGCGCTACATCAATGGTCAAATTGTGGTTGAAATCCCCAATGTGAAACGACCCATTCCGCTATTTATTTTAATGCGCGCTCTCGGTGTCATTTCCGACTATGACATTATCGAAACCTGCATTTTAAACATGTCCGAAAATCAAGATTTGATTGAGTTATTTCGCCCCAGCGTGCATGACGCAAACAAAATTTTTACTCAGCGCGCTGCGATCGAATATATCGGTGTATTCATTAAAGGAAAAAGCGTAGTTCAGGCTCAACACATTTTAATGAATTTCTTGTTACCGCAAATCGGTGAGCTCAATTACCAGCTTAAAGCGTTCTTTTTAGGATACATGGTAAATAAATTGGTGCGCGTAAAAGCAAATATCGACAAACCCATTGACCGCGACAGTTTGAAATTCAAACGCATTAAAATCTCCGGCAAACTAATTCACAGTTTATTCAACGAATATTACGCGCAACAAATTAAACGAATTCGAACCCTGCTCGATTTCAAATACAACTATAATTCCGCTATTTTGTCCGAGCGTTTTACGGACCTTGTCAAAGAATATGAAGACATTTTCAAAGACCGCATCGTTGAAGAAGGACTCCGCCGCGCATTCAAGGGTGATTGGGGCGGCAGCGAATTCACAAAACAAGCCGGAATTGTGCAAGACCTCAATCGTCTCTCTTATAATTCCGCAATTTCCCACTTGAGAAAAGTAAATTTGCCACTCGACGCCTCTGCCAAAGTTATCAAACCTCGCTTGCTCCATGGGTCTCAATGGTGTCTCATGGACCCGGTCGACGTGCCGGACGACGGCCTTCAAAAACATTTCGCTATTTCGTCGCACGTTACAAACGGTTGCAACGGTAGTGAACTGACACGATGGCTACTAAAAGAACCCGGCATCCATTTACTTGCTTTAGAAAAATATCCGAAAGATTTTATCTTTTACCAAACCAAAGTATTTATAAATGGGTCATGGGTCGGCGTCGTTACCGATCCAGAACTCGTTGTTGATCGCATTAAAACATGTCGTCGCTTATCATTCATACCCGTTCACATAAGCTGCTCATGGGACATCCAGTTCCGAGAAATTCAGATTTTCACTGACGGCGGTCGCGCATGTCGTCCCGTGTACTATTATAATAACGACAAGAAAGCGTTTGCATTTCAGGAAAATAAAACCATTTTGAAGATTTTAAAAGAGCGCAAATTTAGCTGGAATGAATTGGTCGGCGGTTTCGGCGTAAAACGGGTCAACTATAATGAATTTTATAACACGGATGACATCGAAGGCATCATGAAACTGTATGACAATTTGCCGCAGGGAATCACATTTGAACGCATGGCGCCAAGAATGGCAGTCCTGGAATATATTGACGCATCCGAAGAAAATAATGCGCTCTTTGCATTTCGCCCCGACGATAAAGTAAAAGAGGGTTTGGCACAATTCACACACTCGGACATTCACCCGTCCCTCATGTTTGGCGTGATGGGCAATTTAATTTCATTCCCTGAAAATAACCAGCTACCGCGCAACACGTTTTCGTGCAGTCAGTCCAAACAAGCTGTCTCTATGTACAACACATCATTTTTACAGCGCTTCGATAAAATGGGTGTTGTTTTAAATGCCGGTCAAATCCCGCTCGTAAAAACGCGCTACCTCAAATATTTTAATAACGAGCAGAATCCGTATGGCCAAAACGCAATTGTGGCCATTATGTGCTATAACGGCTACAATGTTGAAGATTCTATTTTGTTTAATGAAGGGTCTATTAAACGCGGCCTCTTTCGAACCAGTTATTACAACATGTATGAAACGCGCGAAGAAAGCAAACAATCATCTGGCGAACGCGTGGACTCGCGCGTCGTAAATATGAACGACTATCAGCAACAGAATGCGGTGATCAATGCCGGACGCGGCGAAGGGTATGATTATAGCAACTTGGATGAAAATGGTCTCATTCTCGAAAATACAATGGTCACCGAAAAAAGCGTACTCATCGGACAAGTCGTGACCAATTCTAAAAATCCGGGTCGAGTTGTCGATGCATCGGTTCGTCCGAAGAAAGGACAAATCGGGTACGTGGATAAAACGTATATTACAGAAGCGGCGAATCCCGATATTCCATCCCGTATCGCCAAAGTCCGCATTCGCGAAGACCGTGCACCAAACATCGGAGATAAATTCGCGTCTAGGTGCGGCCAAAAAGGAACCGTGGGTCTCATTATTCCGGAAAAAGATATGCCATTTACTGCCGACGGCATTCGACCTGATTTAATTGTCAACCCGCACGCGTTTCCCTCGCGTATGACCATTGGACAGTTTGTGGAAACCATCATGGCAAAAGCGTGCGTGGTTTATGGCGCATTCGGGGACTGCACCGCATTCGTAAACCTGGGAAACAAACAAGCCACGTTTGGCAGCATGCTTCAAAAAGAAAATTACAGCTCAACAGGAACACAAGTGTTGTATAATGGAACCACTGGTGAACAAATCGAAAGCGAGATTTTCATCGGACCCACATATTATATGCGCTTGAAACACATGGTGAAAGACAAAATCAATTTCCGCGCTCGAGGTCCAAACACGAACCTGACGCGCCAACCGGTGCAAGGCAGAGCCAATGACGGTGGTTTGCGTATCGGCGAAATGGAACGTGATGGGGTGATTGCACACGGTGCCACGCGATTTTTGCAGGAGTCCATGTTGGTTCGCGGAGACAATTATTACATGGCCATTTGCAATAAGACTGGAATGACGGCCATTTATAATCCGGATAACGACGTGTTTATGAGCCCAATGGCTGATGGACCCATACAATTCAATGACGCGCTCACGGATAATCCAAAACTGGTCAATATAACGCGTTTTGGACGTTCGTTCAGTGTGGTGCAGATTCCTTATTCACTGAAACTGCTTATGCAAGAGCTGCAAACCATGAATTGCGTTATGCGCGTTATAACTGAAGACAACATTGATCAAATTGAAAGCATGTCATTTTCCAATAATTACAAGATTCTGTCTGGGCAAAAGGATGCAGACATTGAATCATCAATGGAAGGAGGGCGAGGACAAAAACAAAATGACGATCGTGATCGTGATAACGATTTACGTTTGGTGATTTCGGATTCAACACGCGATAATATGGATACGGCGGCAAAACTACAACAACCATCCGCATCTGAACAAGATGAAAATGTTGTTGAAGAACAAGGAATTCAAGGAAGTGAGAATGATGTTTCTCCCGAGTTGGAAATGCTAATGGCAAATGTAATGGCGAGTCAATCCAACAAAAATTCAAATGCGAATGCTTCTTTGAATGTAAATGCCTCTACAAACTTGGAATCAGAAGAGAAAGACAGTTTAGGAAAAGAATGGACAAAACTAGTTGACCAAGAATCTGGTAAAGAATATTATTATAATGAAAAAACAAAAGATACTATGTGGTATTCACCTCAACCAAGTAAAGATTACGAACTTCGTCCGCCATTCGGATGGTACGCCGTCGATATTGCAGGACACATTTATTTATACAATCCTCAAAAAAATCTCATTAAAATGCCGGAAGATGTCACGTTCGCAGACGCTAATGAACGCCCCGAAGAAGAAACCGCTGAAAAGAAAGAAGAAATTAAAACTGAAAATTTACCTTCCATTTTGATGATTGAAAAGAAAGGAGAAAATGATGAGATTGAAAAGCAGTCATCATCGAATGGAGAAAAAAAAATTATTATATAGAAAAAATAAAATTTAAATGATATTATATATATATAATATATATATATAACAATATACATTCATTTATATTTTTATAAAGAATGACACTATTCAATAAGTTATTATTAGATGATATGGAATCTTTTGATTTACTTTGTGTGAACAATTCTACGTTGGGTGGTAAAGTAAGTCAATTATTTCAAAACATATGTACTGGTAACGGTAAATGGGCTCATGTTGGAATTGTTATAAAAAATGATATTATTCCCACTATTAAAAATAAAATTTATATATGGCATAGTAGTAATAGTTTTAAAGGTGTTAATTTACAAGAACTTGATAAATATTACAAGTTACAAAATTTTAATATTACTGAAATCGCATGGTGTAAACTAAAAAATAATCCATTACATCGAAAAAATGATGATACAGATGAAAGTTATACTAAAAGAGTAACACTCATAAAAAAAAAAATAAATATTTTTTATAATTCTACTAAACATTCGACATTTAATCATTTACAATGTATAAATTTAGTTTTTCCATTTCTTAAAAATATAAAATTATACGAAGAAGAGGTAAACGAACCATATCCAAATTTAATTATAAAAAAATCATATTTTTGTTCAGAATTTTTAACAATTATTTATAAGTTGATCAACGTTATTCCTGCAGATGTAGAAATTGATTCGATTTTCCCGATAACATTAATAAATTATGAAAATAAAAATAATAAAATATTTAACAATCCAATTTATATTTATAAAAAAAAATAGATTAGTAAAAACAAATACAAATCAATAAACAAAATAAACAAAACAACAAATGAGTTTATTTATATTAATTAATGTTTATAATATTATATATACTATATACTATTATTAATTAGTTAATAAAAATGAATAAAGACTTAGGTGATTTAAACGATGAAAAGATAAAAGAACTAAATAATCTTTGTGATTTAAAATTTATAAACGTAGATAAAAAAAAATTGAAATATGCATCATTTATATTTAATGTATTTTATCCGTCTATGAACACCGTTCATTTTATCAAAAATATTTCAAAGTATGATTATAATTTAGGATATTTAAAAAAATTATTAGATAATCCATTTCTACATCCATTATATGAAAACAGTATTCAAACTTATTTTTATTACCTAAAAAATAAAAAAAATAATATTTATGAATCAAAAATATTTTGGAATAATTTTTTTTTGGCAAATAATGTAAACACTCCAAATCTAAAAGCAATTATAGTTAATGGAAAAGTGATAACAAATTATTCGAGTGTATTAAAAATAGTAGAACGTAATAAGAATGATCCAAAAAAAATATTGGATATAATCACAATACTAAAAAATAAAAATAAAATTGAGGATATTATAAATCAAGATGTAACAAATTATGATAATATTTTTAAACATTCTATCATCAAACCGAACTACGGGAGACAAGGCATTGATATAAAAGTTTATAAAAATTATAATTCCATTCCAAGTGAAGGTATATTTTTAATACAAGAAAGAATAAGAAACACAACATACAATGGACATTTTAGATTAGTAACATATTGGAATAAAGAAAATAATATATATAAAAATAAATACAATTATTTATTCATACAAGAAGATAAAACGAAAATACAATCAAATGCTCACGAAGGTGCAACCGTATATGAAGTTAACGATGACAAGGTAAGAAAACTAACTGAAAAAAATAGTGAATATAATCTACAATACTTTAATTATTCTTACTCATTGTTAAAACAGTCAACAGAAAAGGCAATAGAATTGCATAAAAAACTTGATACAATTATCATTGGTTGGGATGTAAAAATTACAAAAGATAAATATTATTTCTTAGAAGGAAATTTTGGCGCGGGGAATATATTTTTCGATGACTGTTATTATTTAGATAAATTGGATTTTATTTCAAAAATAAAGTATGACTAAATAAATAACACTTAAACAATGCAATTGATTATATTCAGCTCCTCCGTAAAATGAATATAATCAACGAACAATCAAATGGAAACAATAATATAATCATCGAATCATAGGCGACAAATAATAATGTTATTTATACATTTAATAGAAATGGTTTACTATCTTACTATATTCACAGCAAACATAGAAACTTTATTTATATTATTTTTAATTTACTCGTATGGGTCAGTTATGTTACTGGTTTATTTTTCTTGGAAAATATGAGCACCGAAAAAATATCTCCAAATTTTGAACCGTTTTTTTTTGGTATTGTATCCTATTATCCCGATTGTCGCGACATAAGACCGGAATTTTGGAGATTCTTTACAATGTCTTTTGTTCATGCAAATATAAAACACATCATTTGTAATACGATTATATTGTTTCCATTAATGTACATTATAGAATCTTCTTATCACTATAAGTTAGTGTTATTCATTTATGGTCTCGTTTCCATCTATTCTGGAATTACGTACAGTTACTTTTATCCGTATACCAAAGTCATCGGATGTTCTCATATTGTGTTTGCGTATACTGGAAGTTTACTGTCCGATTACGCAATCAATTCGAAATACATGGACAAAGTTATGAAAAAAATGTTACTATTCACAATATTCATCGTTATAGGATTGGAAATAATAAGTTTTTTTTATATTAAAGTCGAAAACGTTGCATACTTGTTTCACTGGTTGGGATTTTTTTATGGATTGATTATCAGTTTGACGCTCATGTGGGATAAAAGAACAAACAAGTATAATTTGAAATTTCTACTCATCGGCACCAATATATTATCCATGCTCTCTGTTTTTTTTATTTACACGTATATTACAAATTGGACCCCACAAAATATAAATTTTCTTGGAAACAATATTTCAAACAGTTGTTGCTATCAAATATTCAACGATAATCGAATTCAAAACAATTGTCGCCTGTAGGACAGGATTGTATGATTTCTATTTTTGTATTTTTTTTTATTTTTGTTTATTATTCCATTTTTCATTTTTAGATTTTTCTCTCTTCTCTCTAAAAATGAAATCCAGAACCTTTTATAGAATAGATACGCCCTTCATTTTGAATCCTCTTACATTTATTTATTTTGCTTTTTATTTTCCGATTCGTAGAGAGATCGAGAGATAATTCATATTGTTTCGGCGAAATGGAGAGTGTCGGTTAATATTGAAAAAAAGCAAAAGATCCCTGTTTTTTGAAACTTTTTTTTTAAAAACAATTTTGGACATTTATTTTTGTCCATTTTCGAAAAATAAAATAGAATCTTGAAAACTTTTTTTCCATTTTTTTATGTTTTTTTTTGGAACTACTATTTCAAAAAATATTATGATAAATGATGTGAGTAAATATTGTAAAAATGTGGATGAGACCATAAGCAAAAAATCGGAAAAAAACATGAAAAAATGACATTTTTTATATTTTTTTGGAATGATATGGTGTAAAAACACCCACTGCATAAATGGTTAGGATATATTTTCATAAATTTGATATTACTAAAGCATTTATGGTGTGATAATATTATTTTTCAAAATGATGGTGTAAAAAAATCAAAAAAAGGTGTAAAAACACCATCTAAAAATGAAAATTTGGAAGTTTGAAAAATAAGAATCGCGAATTTTGGGGATAAAATGGTATTTTTTTGTAAAAAGTTCAATCATTGAAAAAAAAAGCAAAATATCCCTTTTTTTTGAAACTTTTTTTTTAAAAACAATTTTGGACATTTATT
>Ga0172363_10001124_pt1 | contig 21385 bp, 23 predicted proteins | sample LakKivs2_kivu2a2_FD_114541 | JGI IMG/M metagenome (GOLD analysis project Ga0172363, IMG submission 114541) | Sediment microbial communities from Lake Kivu, Rwanda - Sediment s2_kivu2a2 | ecosystem: Environmental > Aquatic > Freshwater > Lake > Sediment | place: Rwanda: Western Province, Lake... | reverse complement strand
TGTAATATATTATTATAATTATTTACCAAATTATCTGGGTCAAATTTAAAATCTTGACCCATTATGGTATTAGTTATCAAATAATATCGAATTGCTTCAATAGGGTATTTTTTTAATAATTCATCATTAGATATTACATTTCCTAATGATTTTGACATTTTTTTTCCATCTTTATCTAATATAAAACCATGTGTTAAAATTTTATATGGGTATAAATTTGAATATCCTGATGCTTCTAAAATAGCTGGATAAATTACGCTGTGAAACCACAAAATATCTTTTCCTATCAAATGAATTGGTTTAACATTGTGATTATTTGGAAATAAAATATTTTTACCTGTAATATAATTTAATAAAGCATCAAACCAAACATAGATTATATGTTGGTTATTATCATTGTAGTTTTGTATAGGAAAAGGTATCCCCCATGTGAATGTAGTCCTGGTTATTGATAAATCTTCTAATCCATTTGATATTCTAGTATTAATTTCATCTTGAAAATATTCCGGTTCTATAGTTTTTATTATTTGGTTTATTTGGTTGGTAAATTTATTTAGGGTAAAATACCAGGTAGGTTCTTTAACAATTTCGTATGGTTTGGATGTGACAGGGTCAAGATAATTTGTTTTGGATGCTTCTAATTCAGTAATATAACATTCTTCTCTAATATTATAATATCCAGAATATTCACCCAAATAAATAATGGGATCTGATTCAGATTGAGTTAGCAAAATCTGTTGGATAGACTTTGATACCAAATCCTTATGTGCTAAATCAGTTGTGCGAATAAAATGATTAAATGATGAATCAATATTTTTATTCATTTGTTTAAATTCTTCTGAATATTTTACACATAAATCCATTGGACTAATTCCTTTATCTTGAGCAGTAGATTGAATTTTTTTCCCATGTTCATCAGTTCCTGTAAGTAATTTTATATCATAATCTGCTATTTGATAAACCCGTTTTATAAAATCAGCCAATATAGCTTCATATAAATGTCCTATATGCGGACTACCATTAGTATATGATATAGCGGTAGTTAACAATATACTTTGATTACTATTCATTTTTTAAATCTATATTTTATAAATTGAATTATATTTATATTTAATTATTATCAATTTTTCATAAGTGGAAATAATATTATTTCCAATAACTTGATTAAAAAATCATGTCAAAATTTAATACTTTATAAAAAAATTTTAACACAAATAAAATATTTACCAAACTTCATTCAAAATCCATTAAATTTACAGTATTTTTAAACTTGGTTCAAGATGGATAATTTTTTCTATTTGTTTTGTTGGAATAATAAAACCTCTTGATACCCCAGTCATTTCAGTTTGAATTGTTGAATCTGATTGTGATATTCCTAAATTCCCAATCCTTCTAATAAATAATCCCAGAAACTTTGTTGAATATATATTTGTAATAATTGCCCCACTCAGACCTCTCCAACCAATCCCAATCGCTTCAAAATATTCAGTTTCTGGACTTGAATAGATTATAGTGTTTGCACAACCTAATGAATAAGATGATTTGGTTTTTTCTTGTTTCCAATTATACGGTTGGTAATAAAAGTAATTCGTGTGATAAATTTGATTTATATCAAGATATTCTGAATCAATCGCAGATGAATATTTTGATATTGGTTTCCAAGCTAAATCGTATTTCAAATTATATTGGGTTGAATCAGTGTACTTTTTACAAACATACCAATCAGTTTTGTATTTGGTTGGGACAAATGGACTTGGAATAAATTCATCAGAATTATTTGGTCTATAAATAACATTATGTGCTGGTGTTATAATAAATTTATCCCCGCCAATTTTTACTTTCCAAGCATTCAATGTTTTAAGACCATTTCTTCTTATCAAATTACTATTAATCATTTGAATAATAATGCAGATTTAATAATAATTTATCAATTAATTTGATTTTTCAATTAATTTGATTTTTCAATTTTTTTTATATTTTATTGGAAAATAAATTTATAAAAAATTATTTTTTTACTATAATAATTGAATTTTTATTGCAACAACACCAAATTCTTTTTCATCTTCCCTAGTAAAATATTTATAATAAACTGATAATCCAGTATCCAAATCTTTTATTCCTGGTAAACATTTATCTAATCCTTCAGTTTCTAAATATTCTGCAAATGTATTGTATTCAGCTTTTGCTGTAATTTTGGTTAAAACCGATCTAGGAGCAAAATCATTATTAGTCCATTGAACAATATCACCTGGTTTCATTTCCTTAAACCTACCTTTGTTTTTACGTCCTTCAACTGTTTTTAATCCCATTGATATTAGAGTAAACCAAGGTTCTGATAATGTTTCAATATAATCTGGTTTAGTTTCTTCCATTCTACTTATCTTATTTTTATATTTGGATTTATTTTTACCTCCAACTTGATTTGAATTCAAATTTTTTTTTAATTCAATATATTTTGTTTTATATTTTTGATATTTGCTAAGATAATCCATATCATATATTTAATATACATTATAAAAATTGAAATATTAAATATATTAAATATTTATTATTTAAATCCAAATTATTTGGATAATAACAAAATTAAATAAATGTCTTACCATATATTTATGTTAAAAAAACAATTTCCAGATATTGAATTTACTTTGGTAAATATAAAACATTGTTCAACCCAATTTGAATTTGAATTAATATTTAAAGATTCAACCCAATTCAAAAATATTCAAATGGTATTGGATGAAAAATATAATAATCAAGATATACCCCCAGATGATAAATTAATTGAAAATTAGGTAAGTTGGTATGATTAGAAGAAAAAATATAAAAAAAATCATTAAACTAATTTATATATTAAAATTTAATTTTAATATATAAAAAGTATTCGTATTGATAAAATTATAATTAATTACAAATCCATATTCCATATTTATTTTTTTTCCATACCCATCCATCAGGCAATTTTGATTTAATTTGCTGTTTATCATTATCACTCCAACACTTTAAAATTTGCAAATTTGGAGCCAATTGGGTAATCTCACCAGATGTACCTGACTCTATACACATAATGTATATCCCATACACTGGGGTATTTATTGATAATATTGGGCTCGCATCTGTTTGATAAAATTTTAATATGAGATTTGAAGGAAATGAAATATTGGCAAGAGATTGTGAATATCAACAACCAAATTCAAATTCCTTTAGTCCGGGTGGAAATCTAAACCTGTTTAACGACACATTATATTTATAGCCTAATCTAATTATTTTGGTTGAGTCAGGAAAAATAATATCTTCAATAGATTCGGTTATCCCTGAACCTTGGTTTATGTATTCGACAAGAGATTTGGGAAAATAAAAATTTTTTAATGATTGAGAAAAAATGAGACCAATTATTATTGATTCCAAATGATATATGTTGGGTAGTATTGGGAAATCTAACCTTGTCTATCGGTTGATTAAAACTTGCTCCAAATTTTATAGATTGCAAATTGCCAGGCCAGATTATCTTGTCAACAGGTTGAGAAAAATCATAAGTTGTTTCTATATGGGTTATATGTGCTGGTATAACTAAATTAACACAATTATGTTCCCTAGTTAAAATAAATGTTGTGGAACCAAGTCCACATTCATCCATAATTTTGTCTAATTCTTTTTTCATCTCGGGATATAATAACCCAATTCGCATCCCAACGTACTTTGCCACAATATGATTATCAAATCTAACTGCGATTTCGATTGCTCCAGATGTTATCCCATATTGTATCAAATCATTAAAATTCCCAACCAAATAATCAAACACATTCTGGTACCCCCACCCAATAGAATAATGATATACATCATTAATTTCCATCCCCAAATTCTTTTAGAATATCTGTGAATGAAAGACAAAACAAGAGATCTTGGACAAATATATTTTCCAAATTAACACCAAGTGGAAAAAAATTGCTTTTAAACAAAACCAAAGAATTGTTAAAAAATGAAGGTATTGATTGTAGAATTAAAAAAGAGAGTTTGGCAGTAATAAAAAAATTTAATTTTAAATAATATTTCTAATCAATTTATTACACCTTTTTCACTGAAATTCGGGACAATCAGACAAATGAAATTGATGTAATTGCACCTCTAAAGAGGCTTGGTATAACTTGACTCCTAAGAAAATAACATAGGTTATTTTCTGGAGCACCAAAAAATAATTTGTATAAATTATTTTTCTTTGTGACCCTTGTTTTATGTCCATTTGTTAAGGGGTTATACCTTTTAATACAAAAAAAAGATACTTAATTCTTTATTTTTCCAATTTTAGTGTTAGAAATAAGTATATTACCTTAATACTTATTAAGGGTTGTTATTACCTTCTAATAAGTAAACCATAAATTTAATTAAAAATTTATATAACATTTAGGATGAATAATCATTATTGTAAGGTTTCAATTCATATTCATAATTATATATAGTTTTATTTCTTTAAGTATATTTAATTATTTTAAAATAATTAAATTTTTATTAAAAAGTGTCTCACCGAGTGCCAGAAAATAAACTAAGTTTATTTTCTTGGGCGTCCCAAATTTCAGCGAAAAAGGTGAAATATATTATATAATATATAATAATATAATCAATATTTTATAAAGATAATAATTTTAATTTTTCTACCACCATAATTATTTTAATATATTATAATATATTATATAATGGGAAATAACTTTAGCAATAAAAAATGTTGTGAAAAAGATATAAAAAATCTTAAAAAAGAAAATAAGAAACAACAAAAAGAAATTAAAAAATTACAAACTAATACAACATTATTACAAAATCAAATTAATCAAAGTAATACTAATACACAGCAGCAAATAAAATTAAGAGATTTTAATGATAAGGAATTTTTATCAAATGCAAGATATCAAAATTTGAATTTAAGAAGTTTAACAACTATATCAAGTTCAAATGGAGATACTCCTATCATGATAAAAGGTAGAACTATTACCCATATAAATAATACATCAATACCTTTGGATTTATATATGACACAAGGAGGAGCTAATCCACTTCCAATCACTTTATTAACAACCTTACAACCAAATGGACAAAATGGTGATAGTTATATATTTAATATTTTAGATTATGATAGTTCAACTCCACCAAATCCAATTGGATATAATCTTTCATATAATTTTAATGTTTTAAAATCAGGTGATCCTATTCCTCAATATAATGCTGGACCAACATTAGCAGAATTTGGAACAAATCAAATTTGGTCTGGGTTTATTCCTGAATTAAGAGATACTTTTGATATAAGTTGTGTTCCAGCTGGTATTGGTAATTTACTTTGTAACAATGGACAACAATGTAGAGATCAAGCTGTAAATTTATCTTTCCAAGCTGGTTATACACAACAACAAGCTTATAATTATAATGTTGGATGCCAAATAATACCACCATCAGGAACAGCAATTCCAACTGGAAATTTATCTACTGTATCTGTTACAGATTCAACTGCTCCTTATTTATCTCAGGCAATTGGTTATCCTCTGGATACTGCAAATCCAAAACAGCAGACTGGATCTGCAAGTGGAAATTATACTGTCAATTGGATTAGTCCAGTAGTTTCACTTGGTAATTACAACTAGACAAATAATTTGATAATTAGTAGTAAATAAAATTATTTTTTCTCTATCTTCTTTAGTTAAGTGTTTATTTAATTTATGTATTTTCATTGTTGTTATATTTTTTGATTCATAATCACATTTATCACATTTATAGGGTTCTTTATAATCGCTTCTTAATTTTCTTTGTCCTGTTTTATGTAATTCAGTTTTAATATGTGCTTCCCATCTTGCCCACAATAAATCATATAGACTTTATTTCGCTTACACTCAGTTCGTTTCACTCACAATTATAAAATTGAAATTTAATTAAAATAATATTTATAATTAATAATAAGTATATATATGAACGATATTAAAAAACAAAATGTATATTTAATTATTATATGCATGTTCTTACGACCTTCTAGAGATACGATTGCATTTGCTGTAGATAAATGACTCCTATGGTTTTAGAACAAACAATTTGTTTCAGTATCAATAATATTGATTGATATTTTATATAGAAAGAAATATTACACCTTTGCACATTTAAAACGCCGATTTTTTATTCACAATGTAAAATACATTTTGTTGATTCAACAAAATAATAATCATATTGTATCACTTTTATAACTACATCAAAATATTTGCATTCATTAAATATAATAATTCCATTTGAATAATTAAAGTTAAAATCAATTAATAATTCATTATTTTCATTCCACATATAGTGTATATTTTTATTTAATATATCCACTAAATTTGCCCCTACATATAATTCTATACTTTTAATTGCTTTATTGACATCATATATATTTTTTAAGTTATCTCTATATTTTATTTTTATTGTAATTTTGTGTAATTGTTCATAATTACGCGGTACACTAAAATTTAAAAAATACTCACATCCAAATTTAGTATCTGGTATTATTCTATCACTCCAAAATGAATATTCATCAACAATCATTTATTATAATTATAATTATAATAATATATTATTATATCTTTAAGTTGGTTTCGGCATTTTAAATGTGCAAAGGTGTAAAAATAAATGACAATTTTTAAGAAATTAACAATTTATATGCTTTTTTAATAGGATATAATGTATATTTAGATTCTATATAAGAATACATATTTTGTATTTTTTTATTCCAATCATCGATACTTCCTTTCCAAATCATCTTTTTTACATAGCTATTTTTGGATATTACTCCATTTTTACAAATTTTCTGGGAAACATACATTATACAAACTTCAGATTTACTCTGAATTATAATATAGTTTTGAAAAGGTATATCAAATGGGTAAGGTTCTATTTCCAGCGAACGTAATAAAACTAATTGGTTATAATCATGAGATGAAAGAATTTTTGCCGAATTATATTCCATTTTATTAAGGTACTGGATTACTGGTAAGGATTGATAAATACAATATTGAAGAGGAAAATAATTATATAAATAATAAACAGTCCATTTAACACAAGATTCCACTAATTCTTTTTGATATTTGTATTTTTTATTTGATTTATACAATTTATTTAAGGGCGGAATTGGTCGTGAAGACATAACTATAACATCACTAGCTAAATTTATGTTAGTGCTATAGAAAGTATTTAAGTTTCCATTTATAAAAACAGGTGGTAAATTCTCTATAAATGGTTTATCATTTAATGCCAAATTCAACCAATTTAATAATTCTCTAGTATTTTCTTTCATCTTTTCTTCAGTAATTGATGTTGGTATTGTTGGAGGTTGATTTGGAAAATCTCCAGGAAAAATTGGATATACAACTGCATCTATATTCTGATTTGAATATTTAAATTCTTTTTCAGGATTCTTTTTATCAATGACAGCTGTTAATTTTGGTTTATTTTTAATTTTAGATTTTAGTAATTTTCCGGTTAAATATGTTCTTTGAGTAAGAAAATCTACTCTAATTTCAGCCCATTTTTTATTCCATTCTCCTAATTTTAATTGTTCAAATCCATCCTTAACTGCTGAGTCTATCATTTCAATATTTATTAAAGATTGTCCTTCACATAATAAATCTTGATTCCATGCAATAAATGGATTTGGTAAAATTATATCATTTAATAAAGGTATTTGCTGTGAATTTAGAAAAGAAAAAGTGCCTCGCATAGAATGTCGTGATATACATAATACTTTATAATCTTCCATAAAATTATATATATTTTTTTGTTGTATTAAATATAAATTATACTTTAATAAATTTTAAATTATAATTTATTTTAAAATTATAGTATATATGCCTCGTTTTAATCATTATTCAGATTATATAGAACAACCCAGTAAAAATATAAAATTATTAACAAAAAAAATTTAATTACTATGAAAAAGTTGAATTTTCAAACGCCGATTTTTATTAATTATTAAAAATATATAAAAATAAATTATATTAAATTAAGCTACATTGTATGTTTTTGCATATTTTTTTAGATTACTTGAACTAAATTCTATATATAAGCTTGTTTGTGATTTATTTTCACTTTCAATATATTGATTTAAACTATTTGTATTTAAATCCATTAGATTAAAACATGTATGAATTACAAAAGGTTCAGGTGCGCGGTTCTCTAATTTTATTCTTAAGGGATTTTCTCTATATCCAGATATTGGTATTTTATTTTTAGCTGTTACAGCTATTAAAAAATTTTTTACCCAATCAGATTCTGATGTTGCTTTTTGTTGTATTAATTCTCTAATTGCATCAAGTTGTTTATTTTCACTTTCAATATATTGATTAAAATTTTCAAATGTTAAATATTTCATTAAATTTTCATACGTAAGTTCAATATCACTTCCACATATTAATTGACTAAATAATTTTAATGGTAATTTTGTTAATTTAGTTTTATTAATATTAATTTGACATCTAAATCCCCAAATAAATGATAGCATATTTTTTGAAAATAATCTTGATTTAATTATTTTCATTGCTTCTTCTTCTTTATTTGATTCTTCTCCAAGAGGATATCCATATATGTTATAATTACAATTTACATCAGTAATAAGAGATTTAAAACAAGAATAAGGATGAGTTTCTAATAAATTTGGTTTAAAATTATAAATACTTGATTTAATTTTTTCCCAACTAATAGAATCAAAATTATTATTTAACATTTGGTATAATAATAAAGGATGTAATTCAATATTAATAAGTTGTCTTAATTGAATAGCATAAGCAAATAATTTACCTATAAAATTAATTCTATCTGGGTCTAATCTACTTTCTGGGTCTAATCTACTTTCATTTTTTATAAAATAAAAATTATCAATTTTTTCAAAATAGATTGAATTTGTTTCTGTAAAAAATTCAGATAATAATTTAAAGACTTCAGAAGTTAATCCTCCTGCATCCACACCTTCGTCTCGTTTATTTGTTGTTTTATTATTAAAAATAAAAAAAGGTTTACCTTGTAATATATATTGATTTTGATATAGAGTTTCAAAAACATTTTCTGTTGAACTGTTAAAAACCTTATTATTTCCGTTCATAACATAATTAATTATTACACTAGGAGTTTCATTTGTAGGAATTGGTATATTATCTAAAACAATAGGAATATCTACTGTATAAGTGAATGTAATATTTTGAGCACCACCAAATATTCTTTGTTTATCATTCATATTGTTAAATTTGTCTGGCATTGTTACTGATGTTAATTGATTACTAGAGAAAGCCCTATTACCAATAGTAGTAACAGAATTTGGTATTGTTACTGATGTTAATTGATTATTCATGAAAGCCTCAATACCAATAGTAGTAACAGAATCAGGTATTATTACTGATGTTAATTTATTATTCCTGAAAGCCTCATCATAAATAGTAGTAACAGAATTTGGTATTTCAACTGATGTTAATTTATTATTAGCGAAAGCCCTATCACCAATAGTAGTAACAGAATTTGGTATTGTTACTGATGTTAATTGATTACTAAAGAAAGCCCCTCTACCAATAGTAGTAACAGAATCAGGTATTATTACTGATGTTAATTGATTATACACGAAAACCCAATCACCAATAGTAGTAACAGAATTTGGTATTTCAACTGATGTTAATTGATTATACTTGAAAGCCTCTCTACCAATATAAGTAACAGAATTTGGTATTTCAACTGATGTTAATTGATTATTAGCGAAAGCCTCAATACCAATATTAGTAACAGAATTTGGTATTTCAACTGATGTTAATTCATTATGAGCGAAAGCCTCTCTACCAATATTAGTAACAGAATTTGGTATTTCAACTGATGTTAATTGATTATAGGCGAAAGCCATCTCACCAATATTAGTAACAGAATTTGGTATTTCAACTGATGTTAATTCATTATGAGCGAAAGCCATCTCACCAATATTAGTAACAGAATTTGGTATTTCAACTGATGTTAATTGATTATGAGCGAAAGCCATCTCACCAATATTAGTAACAGAATTTGGTATTATTACTGATGTTAATTGATTATACACGAAAACCCAATCACCAATATAAGTAACAGAATTTGGTATTATTACTGATGTTAATTGATTATGAGCGAAAGCCCTATCACCAATAGTAGTAACAGAATTTGGTATTGTTACTGATGTTAATGGATTACTAGAGAAAGCCATCTCACCAATATAAGTAACAGAATTTGGTATTGTTACTGATGTTAATTGTTTATGAAAGAAAGCCCTATCACCAATAGTAGTAACAGAATTTGGTATATCCAAATGATTACCTCCAACTTGTTTTTTTAATTTTCCTTTTAATTCTAAGTATTTACTCTTATATTTTAAATATTTATCTTGATAAGACATTAAATTTATGTATTATATATATAAAAAATATTTTGATTTAAAAAATATTAAGGTTTTAAAGGATCTATTTATAAAAAATTTAATAATATTACAGAAGCAGAATATTTTTTAAATAACGATATTATAAAAAATAAGTTGCCAAATAACTGTAAAACACAAAAAGAATTAAAAGCATACACTAAAAATATTATAATTGAAATTGGTTTATGTGAAAGTATTAAAAATAAATATCCAGAATATTTTAATTTTTTTATAGAATTATTTGAAAGACATCCTAATTATTTAGAAAAAGTTAATGGATTAAAAGATATTAAAATTAGAAATAATAAAAAATTTAAAAAACAATTAGAAGTTTATATAGAAAAAGAAAATGGCGATATTACTGATATTTCAGTTTTAAATAAATGTATATATGGGTCATCAGGGATTAATAATCTAAATAAAGCTATGAGAAATTCAATTGAACCACAATTAAAAAATTTTAGAAAAGAAAGCAATTATATATGTGTATTGTGTGGAGAAAAAAAAGATTTAGAAGTTGTCTTAAAAATTCAATTAATAAAATTAAAAAAGAACATTATGAAAATTATTTTATTTATGCTTATAATAAGAAAAGTTTTATAAATAATAAAAAAAATAGTAAAAAATCATCAAAACATAGAAAACCTAAAATTTATAAAACCGGCATTTAAAATACCCAACGCTCTAAATACAAATTTTTCAGATACCAGTAATTTAACATTTTCATCCCAATTAATTTTCCATGTTATTTTTTCAAAACCATATTATAGGGGATTAATATCAAAATTTGATTTTGTTGAAACGAAAAATTTTAACGAGGCAATTTTACAATTACAATCAAATATTTTACATACGGACACTATTGTTGATAAAAAAACAAATTCTTTAACGTTTGTTACGGTAGAAAGAACCGGAAGATTTGGTGGAGCATGGTTTTGGGCTCAAGAAGAATTTGACTTTGAATTTAATTCAGATTTAAATAATTTAAAGTCAATATACGAATCTAAAGTCCATGAGGATTTATTTGGGGAATTTGTAATAATTCTAGACAACAAAGAATACAAAGAAAATTTCCATATTGAAATTGAAAAAGAAGATTGGTCTAAGGTAATTGTAAAATCAGAACAAACCGATAATAAAGTACCCCAAATAAAAAATATTGCTAGTGTTAAAAAAATACAATTAAAACCATCAAGTATATCAAGTTCACTTGCAAATCATTACACAAATACATTTAATTTAGTTTTGGATATGGAATATTTTGGAAAAATATTTAAATCTAATTCAACAAAAAAATTTATTCTCAAGTATAAATGTTGGGTTTTACGAAGTGATTTAAGAAAATTTATTAGTCAAATGTAGAAATAATTAAAAATTTTTTATAAAAATTCATAATTTTTTATAGTTACTTATTTATTTCAATAAAATATTTTTTGACATTAAACATTTGAAACTTCTTCTTTCAATGATTTTTTTACACAATAGCACATTTTGAATGCATATTTTTTAAATTCATAAGATTTTATGGTTGATTTATGCGATTATGAACAATCCGGACACAAATTAAATTATATATGTCCAATATGTGAGGAAATTAAAGATTTTGAATTAGGTATTATCAGAGATTGTGATGAATGCAAAATTTATATTTGTGATGATTGTAGTGTTATTAAATATTTTAGATGTGGATATCCCAATAATAAACCACTTCAAGATAGATTAAACACAATAGAAAAATACAATAATATGATAGATAATGATTATTTGGAAGATTTAAAAGATAATGAGGAAATAGATAAAAATGTGATAAAAAGGTGTGAAAATTTTCAAAAACATACCTATAATACTATTAAAAAAACTCTATACAATGAAGGAAAAAAATTAAAAAAGTTATCAGGAAAAAATAAATTGTAAAAAATTGAATTTAATTTTATTTAATGAATTAAAAAATATAATTATCATATCTATAATTAAAATATGAATATGCTACCATTATATGTACTTAATTATATAAATTCATTTTTACAACGAACTGACCAGATAGCTTGGAAATTAACGTCCAAGTATTATTTATCCAATCTAATTTATAATATTATGAATTTAAATGAGGAATTGAATTTATATGTTAAAACAATTGAAAAAATGGATTGGGCTTGGAAAAATGACCCAAGATATAGATATTCAAATGTGATGGAATTTACAGGATTTAATCAATCAAACCAATACGATTTGTTAAAAAAATATGTAGAAATTACAGGTGGTTTATGGTATTTTGATTTTAATGGTGAATTTGAAGTATTTGAGGGAAATTATGTGATTATGTTTTTAACATCTGTACCCAATTATAAAATTAATATTTATTTTACAAATTCAAATAATATCACAACTGAATCATCATATGAACCGGTTAAAAATAAAATTAAGGTTAGATTTGAAACCAAAGGTAAGATTAAAGTAAATTGTCGCGAAATAAGTAAAATTAAAAATAATAAAACTGTACAATATATGATGTGTGTACCAGAATATTATTGGAATAAAATTTATTCACCTAAACCAAATAAATTTGATTGGAATCAACAAATATTTTGTACAGGTGAACCTAATAGAAAAATGATTGTTAAATTTTAATTTATATGAATTTAATAAAAAAATGAAATTTAATTTATAACAAATTATAACAAAAATCTCTACCATCTAATATAAAAATATATAATATTAATTTATAAATGACCAAAGTACCTAAAATAATATGGAGTTATTGGCACGATGAAAAACTTCCTGAATTAAATACTTTATGTTTATTATCTTGGAAAACTAATTTACCCAATTACAAAATAAAAATACTAAATGCTAATAATATATATAAATATATTGATGTATCTGAAAAAAACAAATCTAAATTATCTAAATTAAATTTGGCAAAACAATCTGATTATTTTAGATTTTGTCTTTTGTATAAATATGGAGGTTTTTGGGTAGATTCATCTACTTTTATAAATTCAAATTTAGATTTTGTTCATGAATCTTTTGAAAAAGATTCTGAATTAGATGTATTTTTTTCTATAAAAAATCTTAGATTTAAATATAAAGATTATTTCCATTGGGAAACGTTTTTTTTAGTTTCCAAAAAAAAAACAAACTTTATGAAGCTTCTAATAAACAAATTTGAAGAAGTATATTTTTATAATGGTACCTATATGGAACCAAGTTCATTAGATTGTTTAAAATTAGGTTGTGTTAAAGATTATCATGCTGTTTTTTGGTTTTATGAAGAACTAGCCATAACAAATGATTATTTTAAAAATCAATGTAATAAACAATCGTTTTTTAGTAACAATATTTTTAATTATATTCCTCAAAAATCACATGAAATTATAAATAATCATATAAATTATTATAAAAATAATATTTATTCTGATGATATAAAAAAATATAAATTATATAAAATGACACATGGTTGTAGAAATTATAAACGTGATTTAAAAAATTATTTCAAAGGTTTACAATGGTTTATAAGATGTGATATTAAAACATAATTTTTAATAAATTATACTTAAAAAATTGAATTATTATATAGTTTGAATTAAATATAATATTTATAATAATATAATAGATATCTCCCACTCTAATGGAACTCTTTTATTCATTATACCAAAACATATCATCAAGGACTGTGGAAAAAAATCCATTTAGTTATGAAAATATAACTCGTATACCCATATATAATTCAAAAATATCTTCTTTAGATAATTTTGAACATCAAGAAAAGTATTTAGAATTTGAAATTCCAACAAATAATAATTCAAATAAACCAGGTGAACCAGGTGAACCATGTGAAGTAGATAATTCATTATCTACTTTGTCAGATTTTACAGAATCAAAACAAATCCCAACCCTACCTATTGGTACATGGTATTCAGGAATTTGTTCTTTAGAATGGACTAGAATTGGTCCTGATTCAGATTATAATGTTAATTTCAAAGGAAAATTTTACACAATAAATTATCTAGTTATTGAAAAAATATACAGTCAAACAAATTCAAATATTGATGAAATATTAAAATTATATATTTTAAATGATTTTGATGAAACTGCAACCCTATGTTATTTATTGGTTTAATCTAATTAATATTTTCTTTAACATATTTATTTTTAAATATAAATTGGATTTTTTTTATTTTTTTCAACTCTCTCTCAAATTTTCACTATTAATTTTCACTATTTTTTTTTCACTATTATTTTTTCACTATTTTTTTATAATTATATAACCTAATTAACTTTTTCATTATGTTATAAAAATTAAAAGAAAAAAATATAGTGAAAATTAATAGTGAAAAAAATCAAAATATATTTAAATATATACGTATATAAATATTAAATAACATTTAATGGTATATGAAAAAAAGAATAAAACAAAAAAGAAGTATATATGTCCAAATTGTTTAAAAGATTTTGGAAATTTAAAATATCAATTAGAACTACACTTGAATAGAATAAATCCTTGCAAAAAAATTAATTTAAATAATGATGTTGATAATAATATTGATAATAATCATATTATAATTAATAATAATAACAATATAAATGATATAAATGATTGTAAAACAAAAATTGAGGAAATAAATTTAGATTCAAAACAATTTTTTAATGATAACAATGTGATTTTAGAATTTATGAAAAAAATCGATTACTTAATTAAACAAAATGAAAAAATAAATAATGATATTTTAAATTTAAATAATGAAATTGAAGAACTAAAAGAAGACAATAAAACACTAAAAGAAGATAATGAAAAAATAAAAAATCAAGTTATGTTATTTAATGAAACTCCAAAAAATACAACAAATTTTACTCTAAATATGAATTTTCAAATAAATAATTTTAATGATACAAAAGATTTTAAAGGAAATTTTAATAATTTATTAAAGGAACAAGGTAAAAATATATACTTAAAAACAATAGAAAATATGTATTTGAATCCAACAAAACCTGAAAACCATAATATTTATATAGCAGATAAAAATAGAGGTTATGCTAAAATTTATAATAATGGTAGATGGGAGACAAAAAACATAAATATTATTGATACAATTTTAAATAATGTTGTTGATTATTATAAAATTTCACTTGAAAAAATAAAAGAAGACCAAGAAAAATATGAAAAATTAAAAAATCAAATCAATGCAAAAATACAATATTTAAATTTTTGTGATTTGGAATTTTTAGAAGATTTAGAAGATGAACAATTAAATGAGGACATTAACAACAAAGCAAAAATTAAAAGATGTATTGATTTTAGAGAAATGGTTTATAAAGACATAATAAATTTATTTCACGATAAAAAAGATATAGTGATAAATACACATAAAAAATATAAAAGTAATATTTCGCTAACATAAAATTAAAAATTTTTTATATAATAATATAATTAAATAATTATGTGTGAATATATTAAAAAATTATTTAATTTTTTATTTAACAATTATCCAAGTTATAATGTGGATGAAAACATAAAATATAAAGACAAATTTATATGTCCAATATGTTCTTGCAATATGTTAAATACTGTTTGTTATGAAATAGAATGTGAAAATTTTAGACAAAAAATATTATTGTAATTAAAATATTTTAAATATGTTTTAATTATAATAAATTACCAATGGTTAATAATGAAATTAAAAATATTGATAATAATAAACATTATTTGATACAATTAACTGGTTCTAATCCTAATTCACAATCATCCCAAGCAATAGTAAGTATAAATAAAATAAATCATGTAACCAAACACAAATGGTACTTAGGTAAAGATGGGTATCCATTTGCATATATTAATGGAGCAAGAGCACCCTTACACCGATTTGTTTGGTGGTTAAACACGGGGATATGGAAAAATGAACGTGTTGAATCAAATGGAGAAGTAACAAAATTATATGTGGACCATATCAATAGAGACAGATTAGATGCTAGAGATGAAAATCTACGCTTAAGTACACCAGCAGAAAATTCTTATAATAAAACATCCAAAAATGATATAATTGACCCAATCACATCCAAACCACTTCATCATATAAAATTAAAAAAATCGGGTTATTCTGTTAGTTTAACAAAAGATGGTCAAATTAGCAAAATTGACAAAATTGCTAGTTTAGAAGAAGCAAAAGAAATTTATAATATGATGGCATCAGAATTATTTGGTAAATTTGCCGTATTATACGATTAGGAATTATTTTTTATTAATTTAATTAATGAATTATTTTTTATTAATTTAATTAATGAATTATTTTTATTGATTAATTTGATTATTAAAGCATTATTTTTTTCTATTTGGGCATAAATTTTTGAATTTGATAAATTTGTTTTAATGATATCATTATTATAATCCATATTTGTGTTATTATCATTATCATTATCATTATCATCCATATCCACATTATTATTATCCATATCCACATTATTATCCATATCCACATTATTATCCATATCCACATTATTATCATTTATATTATCTGTGTTATTTATATTATTATTATTTTGTTTTGTGTTTAATATTAGTTCATTTAAATAAATAATCTTATCAAATCCGATATAATTAGATTTATATGTAAATAACTTATTTGTTTTGGAGATTATAATAAGACAAGTATATTCGTTTAACATATTCATAAAATTTTGGAATACATTAAATGATGGTAACATACCAAAATAAAATTCATATAGTCTTTTTGTATTTGATATAAAATTATCTTTAAAAGTATATATATAATTAAAACTACTTCTTATTTCTGGAGAAAATCCTAATGGATATTGAATACTGCAAATAATATTAATACCCAAGTGTCTTCCGTTTAATAACATATCATTAATTGAATTGCATTTATTTTTACCACTATACAATAATACGTCATCTAAAATTATTAATTTATTTTTTGATTTAGAATTATTATCATTATTATATGATAATTTAATTTGTGAAATAATTTTTTTTAAATATTTATTATTAAAATTATTACCAGACTCAATTATGATATTTTGACTATTTTTTACAATATCTTCATAATCATCTTTTTTATATGTAAATAAATATATTTCATCAGCCATATCATTTTTAACGTATTCTGATAAAATAGTTTTGATTAAATGTGTTTTACCAGATAAACGTTTACCTATAATTAAATAATTGAATCCTACTGCTTTAGGTGAACTTTTTAAGATATGTGAGAAATCTTTTAATTGTGGAATAATAGAGTTTTCCACTGGTTGTTTCTCACAGTCAAAAATTGTTTCAGTTTGCATTGTATATAAAATATATTATATATTATTTTTTTAAATTAATTCGCAAAAAATTGAATATAATAACTAAAAATATAACAAAAATAAATTTAATAATGGATATTGACAATTTAATAGAAAAAAATAATTTTATATATTCTAATGAGTTGGAATATAATCAAATAGAAAGATTTGAGGATATTGAAGACATTAAGGAAAATTTATTAAAAAATATACTTTTGAATTATAAATCTCCTTCTCAATTACAATCATTGGTATTTAAATCAATCTTAAATAAAAGAGACTTGATAGCACAATCTGTTGGAGGTACAGGAAAAACATTATGCTGTATAATTACAGCACTTCAAGTTATAGATGAAAATTTAAATAAGCCACAAGTTTTGATTTTAAATCCAACTGTTGAACTTAGTTTGTGTTTGTACAATTCAATTAAACAAATTGGAAATTATTTATCAGAAGATAATTTTTTATTTGCAGTAGTAGGAACTAGTCGAGTTGATAACTTGGTAAGATTAGGAGGTTTGGATTCAATAAAAAATCCAAATAATCCAAATAATCTTAAAAATTTGGCTAAGATAGTTATTGGAACACCTGGTCGAACAAGTGATTTAATTCAAAATCACCCAGAGTTGTTTGATTCTGTTAGATTGGTATTGGTTGAAGAATCTGATGAAATAATATCTGGATTTTGTGAAGAAAGTTTTAAAGGAATTTTATCCGGGTTAAAAGATGGATATCAATTGGGTTTGTTTGCATCCAGTTTATCTGAAAAAACCAAAACAATTGCTGATTCATTGTTAACTAATCCAGTTAAAATATTTCAATCAAGACAAGGAGTAACTATGGATATGATTAAACAAACTTATTTGGTAACAACCCAACCTAAAGAATTAATATTTAATATTTTAACGAATAAAAATATTAAAAATTACATAATTTATGTTAATTCAGATGAAAAAATATTGGAATTAAAAAAATATTTTGATTCAATGTACTTGGAAATTAATTTTATCAATTCCAAAACTGATAATTTAGAAATTAATAAAATTATAAACAAACTAAATAATTCATTAAAAAATGGAATTATTACATCAAATATTTTGTTAATCAAACGCATAAACATACCCAATGTAAATTTAATATTAAATTGGGATTTAATAAAAAAGGATAATATTGAAATATATATGCACCAAATAATTAAAAATAAATCTGTAAATAAAAAAAGATTAGTGATTAATTTTGTTCAAAATGAATCAGATTTAGAAGTTATTAAGAACATAGAAAATACTTTCCAAACTAAAATAAGCGAATTTATAAATGATGATTTTGATTATATTAAGTAGGGTTGTTATTTAATGATAAAATTATAATATTAAAAAATTGAAATAAATAATATATATATATTCGCATTAAATTTATGAAAAATATAATTGAAACATCTAAATCATTTTTATCAAAAGAAAATTTATTAAACATTAAAATTAAACAAACAGAACAAATTGACCAAAAATTATTAGAAGAATGTGTTGAAGATATCAAGGATATATTGGATATTAAACCACCAATTAAAATTTTTGATAAAATTTGTTATCAACGAAGAGATGTTGGATTTTTTTCTGATAGTTCTATTGGTTATCATTATGCAAATCAATTGGCTAAATCAAAACCAATGACAATAAATTTAGATTTGTTAATTGAACTTATAAATGATTTTTTTGATTCTGATTTTAATGGTATACTTATAAACAGATATACTGGAGGTGATGAATATATTGGAGCACATTCAGACGATGAAAAAAATATTAACAAATCTGGCGTTATTGCTATATCTTATGGTAGTGAAAGAATATTTAGAATCAGAGACAAAAAAACAAAACAAATTGTTAAAGATATTCCTATTCAAAATCTTGATATTATACATATGGGTGGTGATTTTCAAAAAGAATTTACACACGAAATACCTCCCACAAAAAAAGACACTGGAATTCGTTATTCATTTACATTTAGACATCATAATATTTAATTATTTTTATATTTTAAATAGGCATTTTTATTGTGTAATCAAATATATTTTGACCAGTTGACAAAATTTCTGATTCATAAAATAATGTAGCTAATTTTAATCTGGCCAAATTAATTTGAATATTATTTTCAAAAATATATTTTATTAATCCCAAACAATAAAATACACAGTTAGAATCATCTGTTATTGTTTGAATAGGATTTCTGTTTGAAATATTTAAAAAATCTAATTCTGCAGATTTAAATAAAATTTTTAATTTATAAAAATCAGAAAGAATTTGTTCATCTGGGTCATAATAATATATTTTATTTTGATTTGATTTAATTATTAAAATATTATGACCAAATGGACAAGTAATTTCTTCATTTATAGTTTCAATACAATATTTAAATTCCCCATCTAAATTATTTAATAGTTTTTGTGGATTTATTTTAATATAATTAGAATTAAAAATTATGTTTGATTTTTTATTTGAACCCAAGTACAAATTAATATATTTGAAATGAAATTCTTCAGCAAGAACATAAAAAGAAACATAAAATTTTTTTTGTAATACATTTTCAGAATTTGCTAACCCATAAATAATTTGTGCAATATCAAATGTTCCCAAACAAAAACTGGTATAATATAATTTAATCATATCCATATATACTAATTTATCAGCATACTCAATATGTTTATCTGAAAAAACCAAATACCATAAAATAAGAAATGTTTGTTCAATTCCAATATATTTATCATATGGTTTATTTTTTTTTATTAATAAAATGTTAAATTCTTTAAAGTCATATTCATCTAAATTATTTTTCCCATCTATAAATAGTTTTGTACATAAATTTATTATTTTTTTATTATTTGTTTTGTTAAAATTAATATTTGCTATATATTTTGGTATTACAGAATATGGATTTGTATAACAAGTTGAATATTTAATTTTTTTTTTATTTAATTCAGGTTCAAATGTATTTAGATTAATTATTTTGTCATTATTTATTTTTATGTTTGGGTTTAAAATATTTTTGGGGTTAAATTTAATGTATTTTTTCAAATTACATTTTTTTTCAAATGATGATAAATTTATTCTCATATCATTTTGTTTTTTTAATTTTGACATCCTGATACACTTTTTATATTAATATAATATAAATATTTTTTTAAATATATTTATTTAGATGAATAAAAATAAATATAAATACAAATCAATATAATATAGTATTGGCAATATTAATTCAAAATGGACATAATTAAAAATTTTTTTTATCCAAATAAAAATGATATATTAGATCCTTTATCCCTGGTAATAAAATTATATATATATTCATTTAAACCAGCGAAAACTAAAATATCAATGCTTAATAATAAAATAGAATTTCAAGAAGATGGTATGTTTCAATCAACTGTTAGAACATTTAATCGAGATACAAAAAATGATTTAATAAATATGTTATTACCTCTCACATTTGCATGTGAAACATATTTAACTGATGAAGATAGAACAAAATATATTAAAATATTTGAAGAGGTTTTAAATGCTTTAGATAAATTAAATAAAGTATATGAATCAAATGAAATAACACAAAATCTAGAACAACTAAAAAACGTAATATCTAAATTTATAGCTGATAAAGATTTTGATACAAAATCAGTTG
>Ga0172363_10001123_pt1 | contig 21388 bp, 17 predicted proteins | sample LakKivs2_kivu2a2_FD_114541 | JGI IMG/M metagenome (GOLD analysis project Ga0172363, IMG submission 114541) | Sediment microbial communities from Lake Kivu, Rwanda - Sediment s2_kivu2a2 | ecosystem: Environmental > Aquatic > Freshwater > Lake > Sediment | place: Rwanda: Western Province, Lake... | reverse complement strand
CTTTGACCTCTTTATCAAGATTGACCAGTTCCTTGGGATCCTTGGTTTTGCCACCGTAAAGCCTGCTATTAATCTGCTTGATTTTCTCCTGGAGGTCTTCGAGCTCCCATTCAGAGCTCTTTTGCTTCTTCTTGGCGTCTTCGAGTTGTTGTTTCTGTGAGGCGAGTCTGGATTCAGCAGCGATCATTGCCTTATCGTCGCTCAGTTGATTCTCAACCTCGCTTAACTCTTGTTGCCTCTCTTGAATGTCCAGATCCAGCTGCTGCAAGTTATAGAGCTGCCCTGCTAAACTCATACTGGCGCCTATTGTAGAAGTGACGCGAGGATATTGTCAAAAGTGCGGGCAATTGGCTGGGACAGGCTGAGACTAAAGCTCCACAACGCGAGGTCTCACACGGCATTTTTCGGCAACGACAATGGCGTCTATCTGCGATACAACTTCATCAAGCTTGTTCTGATGACTCGTTATAACGTAGTCGAAAAGCGGCAACGTTCTTATTTCTTCTCCAGCCGTTGCCAATCTCAGAGCCAGATCTTCCGAAGACTCACTGCGTCGCCTGTTCAACCTTTTTTCTAGTGCTTGCGTTGAAGGAGGCATGAGGAAAACGCATACTGCTTGGGGCAACATTCTTTTGATAGTGGCGGCACCCTGAACATCTACTCTGACCATTGTATCTGTTCCTTTGGATAATCCTGAACTCACTTCATCCCTGGGCACACCATAGTAGTTGCCGTAGACGTTCGCCCACTCCAGGAACTGGCGTTTGTCTATCATTTGTTGAAATTCTTCGCGGGAAAGAAAGTGATAATCAACTCCATTCTTCTCTCTGGCACGCCTGGGGCGAGTCGTGGCAGTAACAACGTAGTGGAACGGACGGTCTGACTTTCTCATTCTAGCGAGCACGGCATCCTTACCTACCCCTGAGGGCCCGGAAAGGACGATGAGCAGAGGTGGAGATTCTCTGTCGCCCCTTGGCTTGGCTCGATGACTTGACTCAGAGTCTCGCTTAGACACTTCCCATCTCAACCTTTTCCTCAGACAGGATGGACGTAGTGGCTAATCTATGAGCGATCGTCTCTGCTGTCACGGCAGCCAGCATCATGTGACCAGTTTCAAAGAGAATAACGGTCTTGGCTTTCCTGCCGTGCGTGGCGTCAATCAACCGTTCCTTTTCCCTTGCTTCCCGGATCAGTCGCTTGATCGGTTGCTGATTTATGGACAAGAGAGCGATTACCCTATTTACAGCGATGACGTTGCCAAAACCAACGTGAACTAATTCTGTGCACATGCTTCCCTCCTAACTATAGCGCTTCAATATCGCTCAGTGTTCACTTATTTGTCGCAGAGTCTGCCAGAAAGCGGGATATGACACCTCTGCCACCTGAGCGTGCTTGATGGTTGTTTCTCCCCTGGCGATTAAGCCGGCTATTGCTAAGCTCATCGCCAATCGGTGGTCGAAATGGCTGTCAACCTCTGTGCCCGACAAAGGCCTCCCGCCATAGATGACCATGCCATCGGGCATAGCCTCAGTCTGAGCTCCCAAACGAGAAAGCTCACTTACCATAGTGGCAATCCTGTCCGACTCCTTTACCCTCAATTCCTCAGCATTCCTGATCACAGTCTTTCCTTTGGCGACACAACCAGCCACGGCTAACACAGGAATCTCGTCGATGAGGCGAGGGATGATGTCCCCACCAATCTCTACCCCTTTTAATTCACTAGATTCTACCACAATATCGGCCAACGGTTCACCAGCCTCCAGACGCTGGTTCTTAATTCTCAGCCTGCTTCCCATGGCCAGGAGTACGTCTATGATTCCCGTTCGTGTAGGATTGATTCCACAGTCTCTTATCACTATTCTGGCGTTAGAGTGAATAGCTGCGGCAACCAGAAAATAGGCTGCCGAGCTGATGTCACCGGGGACCCGCAAGTTGAGAGGCAGTAACGGGTTAGTCAACGGCAGCAAGCCAATTGAATCTCCCCTGGCCTCCAGAGTGGCTCCCATCTGTTTGAGGATTCTTTCCGTATGGTCCCGGGAAGGGATTTTCTGGTGTAAGACTGTATTGCCGTGGGCGAAAAGACCTGCCAAAAGAATCGCTGATTTGATTTGAGCGCTAGGGACGGCCAAGGTGAAATCTATTCCCCGCAATTTCTTCCCCTTAATGACCAGAGGAGCAAACGAGTCCTGCTCTCTTCCCCAGATCTCGGCGCCCATCAACCTCAGTGGCTCAATTAACCTGCCCATGGGACGATTACGAAGAGAGGCATCCCCCGTGATGACCGATAGGAAAGGCTGGCTGGCCAGGAGACCACCCAGAAGGCGCATCGTGGTGCCGCTATTCCGGGCATCAAGCACATTGCTGGCTTCCTTCAGGCCATCATCGCCAGTTCCTGAGACTAATAAAGTAGGTGAATCGTGTGACCCCTTTCTGCCAATTTGCACGCCCAGCGCTTTGAGGCACCTGACCGTAGAGAGACAATCCGCCCCCGGAGCAAAGTTATCAATCGTGGCTCCACCTTTCGCCAGGGTATTCAGGATGGCAGCCCGGTGGGAAATAGACTTGTCTCCCGCTGGAACTACTTCACCCTCCAGCCTCTGGCAGGTTCTAACGGTTCTTATCGTGTCTGTTTCAGCCATTCTTGCCTTGCGTCGTTAGCCTCAGCTAAGGCCTGCTCCAGGCGTTTATCTCCGTTAATCACCAACTGGCGATACCTCTCCAATTCCTGGCTGAATCTATCTATCCAATCGACTATGGCTTCTTGGTTGGTAAGGCAGATATGGGAATTTATTTCGGGATTTCCTGAAGCTAGGCGAGTAAGGTCATGATACCCCGAGGAAGCCAGTTTGGACATCTTGGACCAGGAAGGGCTCTTGGTAGTCAGCGACACCAGAGCCGCTGAGAGCAACATCGGCAGATGGCTGATGCCAGCTACCAGGTTGTCATGCTCTTGGGCATCAATGAACAGGGGTACAGCGCCCAGCTTTCTAGTCATGCGTATCACCGTATCTATTGACTCTGCTGAAGCTTTCGCCGATGGTGTCAGACAATAAGTGCACTTCCCAAATAACTCGGCCTCGGCTGCCTGGATGCCATAACTCTCCCTGCCGGCCATCGGATGTCCACCGATGAAGTCCACTGTCGGGGGCAGGATTTCGTCGGCCCATTTCATGACCTGGACTTTTGTGCTGCCGGTATCGGTGACGATGCAGCCAGAGGCAAGATGAGGAGCCATTCTGGAGAGGATTTGCTTTACCGTCAGAACAGGTGTGGCGATAATCACCAATTCAGCTCGTTCTACGGCATCCTTTAGATTGGTTTCGCCCCGCTCGATAGCACCCAGACTTAAGGCCCTGGCTACAGTCTCTTGGCGACGGCCATAGCCAACTATCTCCCACTTGGACTTCTTACCCTGCCTTAGGGCTAAACCTATTGATCCCCCGATTAACCCTAAACCGATGATGGTAGCCAGCACAGTATGATTATAGCAGCGTAAGACGCCAAGTGTCATCGTGGGTTCTGTTCTTCCCTAGAACCTCGAAACGCAGAGGATGCCTGCCAGACCCGACACCACTATTGAGAGAGTGATGATTGTTTTGTACACTCTGTATTGGTTGAGTTTGAGGGTTTCCATGATGGGAACAAAAGGGGGATATCATCAAGACTCGGGATAATGTCGAACAGGACTCGAGTTTGGCTTTCCGGGCGTCAGCGACAATCTGGAGTTTTGCTTCCGCGATCGGAGGATTACCATGACATCACATCAATCTAGACCGCTTCCACTACTGGTGGTAATTGTCCTAGCCATCACACTGGGTCTAGTTGCTTTGCCAGCGTATATGGCTCTCGCTGCCTGTCCCACTACCCTGACCCTAACACTTAACGAGGACCCGCATCTACTGGTTGACTCCAACAATCCGGCTGCTGGTCCTCATGTCACTACTGCATACGCCAAAATCACGAACACTGGTGCGGCGACGGCCTATGATGTCTATATGTACATAGGTAATGGCATAACCCCGGGCACCTTTAGCGCCGGGAGCGACGGAAACAGGCTCGCTATGCTAAGCGGGCCATCCTATGCCACAAGATACATCGGCAATCTGGCGCCGGGCGAGAGCAAGACTGTCTACTGGATGTTGCTCTATCCACTAACATATGGCAAGACCTACCCCATGACTATATGGGCTAGCAACGCAGCAGGTTGCTCTGCTTCTGCCTCGCACACCTACACCACTCAGAGCACGATAAGTTCCCAGGCGGACAAGATCTTGGGCACGGTGACTACCAATCCCTCCGATGGCATCGTAAGTGTCGGCAACATACTCACGGTTACAGTGACCGGCTTCAATCTAGGCACGATTGGGACGAATGACGATGCCTGGTTCCAGCCAGTGGGCAATGCAGACTTCAACCCTGCCTCCTTCCGGCTCGTCAGGAGCGAAATCCGCATTAATAGTTGTAGCGGCGCGACGTATGTCGACCAGTTGTATTTTCTGGGAATAAAGTCCTGCTATTCTTACAACGCCGCTGACTACGCCAAATTCTACTTTGTGGCTCTGCAAGAAGCCGCTACCACAATGAAAGTTTATCAGGAGGCAGCTTCAGGTAATGTCGAGAAGTACAGCGCCGACTATGGCGTGCCTGCGGCTACTCTGACCGCGACTAGCCGAGGTAGCGCCGTGACTCTCGCTAAGTCGGTCTCACCATTGGTGGGGGGAGCCGGCACAACTTTCACCTGGACGATAACATACACCAACAATAGTGACTATCCGGTAGGCGACCCCCAGAGTGGCAACGGCCTGGTACTCATCGATGAAGCCATTCCGGCAAATACTACCTATGTGGGGGGTAGCGCCAGTTGCAGCGGCTTCACTTGCCTTAAGTACTATTCCACTGACAATGGCGCTACTTGGAGCCAAACTGAGCCGGCACCGGGCTTGGTGAACAAGCTGAAGTGGTATATCACTCAGACTATACCCGCTCACAGCAGCGGGACAGTGAGCTTTCAGAGCACGGTGAACCTTGGAGTGCCCGGGACCCCGCTGATATGCAATGGCGCCTCGGTCCAAATAGATGACGGTGCATCAATAGGAGCGGATGGTGTGTGCGCCAACGGGGGCGTAGACCTTGAGGCGGGCAAAGTGCTTGGTCCATCCACTCCCTGCGAGGGTAGCACGGTAACCTACACCGTTACAGTCACCAACCCCAGCTCAAGCTCGTCGGGTGCTACCAACGTACAGGTTACGGATTTGCTTCCCTTGGGCCTGACTTACGTCTCCAGTCTGCCCAGCCAGGGGAGCTACAACAGTGTGGCCGGTCTTTGGACTGTGGGTAGCTTGGCTGTGGGAGCCAGTGCTACGCTGGCCCTTACCGCTACCATCAATATTGGGAGAGCCGGCCAGATCATACGTAACACGGCAACCCATAACCCATGCTGACCAGTATGACCCCGTTGTCATCAACAACTCAGCCTACATCGAGATATTTGTCCGGTCTACACCTGTGGCCGTAGCATATTCCGACACTCCGGTATGCGTAGGAGACACCATACAGCTGTACGGCGGGCCCAGTGATATGAACTATTACTGGACAGGACCGTCGGGGTTCAGCAGCACGGCACAGCGCCCAACCGTCCCCAATGCCCAAACTTCCAATGCGGGGACCTATTACCTGACGGTAACCTCTCCGTACGGCTGCAGCGATACTACGTCTACTTATGTGACGGTACAACCCTGTGCAACTCCTCCGAACAGGCCAACCAACGTTTCGCCTTCCACCGGAACCTGTGTCGGCCTGCCCGTGACCCTCACAGCATCTGCGTTCTCTGACCCAGGTTCAGGGGAATACCATACTGCTGCCTACTGGCAGATCAGGGCCAGCACGGGGGAGTACTCCGACCCCGTTTTCGATAGCCTAACAGGCCCCCTTACCAGCCTCGCCGTCCCCATCGGCATATTAAGTCAGGCAAGCGGCTATTATTGGCACGTCAGGTACTAGGACAACCTGGGTGCCTGGTCTGAGTATTCCAGTGAAACATTCTTCTGCACCAACCCGGTAGCCGCGGCGTCTTCTGCCCCACATCCTTATGTGGGAGGGATAATACGACTGTATGGCGGTCCCGATGGTATGGATTCTTATTCCTGGACAGGGCCGAATGGCTTTAGCAGCGGCTTGCAGAATCCGGTTATCCCCAATGCCACCCTGGCTATGGCTGGCACCTACACTTTGATAGTGACTACCAGCAATGGCTGCACAGATGTTGCCGGCATCAGCGTGACAGTTGATCCGTATGGGCCGTCTGGTCCCGTAGGTTGGGAAACTCAGCCGATAAACAAGGTGCGTGTGTTGTTGCCCTGGATTGCCCTGGTGGCAGCGATCGCTGGCGGTGTGAGCCTGCTTGTGTTAAGGCATCGCCGGATTTAAAGTCAAAGCCTGCAAACCATAAAGGGCAAAATCTTCCAAAGCCTTTGTTGCTTCTTCGTAGTCGCTCGTGTCGGCTAGACGTGAGCCATTGACTCCTGCCTATCTCTCCAATCATGGCAGAAGCCGACAGAAAATGGAGCATGTTGAAGAGAAAGTTGCCGAAGCATGTTGGCCAGCGTCGCCTGTGTAATCAGCCGTCAGACCTTCTCGGATCCAGGTAACTGACTCCGAAAAGGAGAATGGCACTTACGCCAAAACCTATGAGACCAAGGTCCCCTTTGAGAGGAATGTCCATGCCCGGTATTTTCCCCATCAAACCTGTTACTCCGCCACCTATCAGCGCAGCCAGGGCTCCCCGCGCGGTCACCTTTAGCTTCTCTTTGTAGAAGCCGGCAATCACGGGGACTACCAGGCCACAGGTGAACACGGTATAGGCAAAAAGAAGGGAAGAGATCACTCCTTTCAGAATCATCGCCAGTCCCAATGCCAGCAAACCCAAGACGATGATATTTACGCGGGTAAGCAAAGTAATCTCCTTTTCGCCGAGTGGGGGAACAAATCGCCTGATTATGTCCTGCGTCAGGATGACTCCCTGGCTGAGGAGACAGGTATCCGCTGAGGACATCAGCGCCGCAACAAGAGCAGCGAGGATTAGCCCGCCTAGCCAGGGGGACAGTAATCCGCTTATTAACTGAGGGAAAGCTTGTTCAGGAGAAATCTGAGGGAAAAGGACTCTGGCTCCCATTCCTATCAAAACAATGGCGAAAGCCAAAGGGACAAACGCGGAGGCAGACAGGAAAGTTGCTCTCTGGGCCGTTTTTTCATTCTTAGCACAAAAAAGTCGGGTGTACATATCCGGCCCTACTACATAAGTCGCCCCGACAAGAATTAGAAGCGATAGAAGCGCCTTCCAGTCGAACTGAGGGCTTATGGGGAAAGAAAAGAAGTTCTGAGGCAGAGAAAGCTTCAATCCCTCTAGCCCTCCTACCTGGGGAAGAAGCAATCCTAAACCAATAAAGATGCCCAGGCAAATGATTATCGCTTGATAGAGGTCAGTCCGAATTACCGAGAGCTGTCCCCCTATACCGGTGTAGGCAACGAAGACTGCGGTAAAGATGACCATCCAAAGATTGGCAGAACCCATCCCAAGGATGGATAGGACTTTGCCAGCGGCAGCAATTTGGCCCGCCACCACCCCGACCCAGGCAACAATGATGAGAATAGACGCTGCCAGACCCACACGGCGATCATACTGCCTTTCCACTAGCTCAGGGAGAGTATAGACCCTTGCCCCTTGCACCTTACGAGCAAAGAACAAACCTAGAATCACGAGACCGACACAGCCAACAAGCAGCCACCAGGTGCCCGTCAAGCCTTGCGCGAAGCCCAGTCCAGCCATGCCCACGGTTACCGAGCCTCCTACAGCGGTGGCGATGAGCGATCCAGTGACGAAGGTTGCATTAATTTGACGGTGAGCAACGAAGAAGCCATTTTGACTATCTACCCGTTTCCTCACGCCCAATCCCACGCCTATGATAGCCAGAGAGTAAACGACAACTATGATTAGTTGAACCATATTAATCCCTTAGATGGATGCAATCACCGGCAAGGACGGTTCTTGACGAGCCATCCTTGCCTTTCAATATAAGCGCTCCTGTAGCATCAATATCTATAGCCTGTCCGGTCACTTCTTCACCTAGATTCATTATTCTGACATACCTATTCAGTGTCACAGAGAGCTCCTTCCACTCTTGAAGCAAATCTGCCTCCATCAATAGAGCCTGCCATCGCGTTATCTCTGCTATCAACGCGCTTAGAAACTCCTTCCTGGAGATTTCCCTTCCTAGCGCTTCTTTCAAGGATGTCGCCGTTTTTTCAAACCGGGTGGCAGAACTGTTGGCGTTTATACCTATCCCAACGTTTACGAAGTTGATGACATCCATTTCGGCACCCATCTCCGCCAGTATGCCACAGACCTTCTTGCCTGCAATCAGGACATCGTTGGGCCATTTCAATTCAGCCTTCAACCCGGAGAGCTTTCTGATTGTGGTTGCCACAGCAACAGCGACCATCAAGTTTATCCTCGGAGCGTACGCGGGGCTTATCCTGGGCCGCAAAATGATAGTGAAGTAAATCCCTCCTTTCGGCGAGAGCCACTCTCGGCTCAATCTTCCCCGCCCGCGGGTCTGGGCTTCGGCAATCACGATCGTCCCTTCCTCAGCTCCCTTCCTAGCCAGCTCTCTTGCTGCATCCATGGTTGAACTAATCTCCGGAAAGTAGTGAATTCTCTGTTCCAGATCAGGGAATTCGTAAGGAAGCAGCAAATCTGGTGAGGAGACCAGCTTGTATCCTCTAGGCGATGCCTCTATTACATACCCATCTTTCTTTAGGCTGCGAATATGCTTCCAGATAGAGACTCTGGAGGTGCCAAGCCGTTGAGAAAGCGTCTCGCCAGAAAGATAACCACTGCACTGTCGAAGAGCTCTTAGTACGTGCGCCTTCATCTCGTTAACCTTCGCTTCTGAGATGTTAACCGACCGCTGGATCCTTGTCAATCGTGCTATTGGTTGACTATTTCCGGCACTTTGCATATGATTATCTACGTAGTGTTCCACCCAGTTTCGTATTAAACCTCTCTCGGGCGAGAGGACCTGGACGGAAAGAAGAGAGCTAATCGTTAGGCACGATGGAGATTACCTGGTTAGGACATTCCTGTTTTCTGATTAGAGGGAAAGAAAAAACCATCATAACAGACCCATGTCATCCTGACTTGGGCTACCAGTTGGGTGAACCTGAGGCAGACATAGTGACAATAAGCCATTTCCATCGTGGACATTCTCACGTCGAAGGTGTCGCCGATGCCCCCAAGCAAATAAAAAGCCCGGGAGAATACGAAATAGGTGGCACCTTCATCACCGGAGTTGCCTCTTTCCACGACAACAAGAAGGGAGAAGTGAGGGGCAAGAATACCATTTACGTTATCGAGATGGACGGCATAACTTTATGTCACTTAGGTGACTTGGGGCATTCTCTGGACTCGCATTTGATAGAGGAGATAGGAGATGTAGGCATACTATTCCTGCCCGTCGGGGAAGCGTCTACCATACCAATTGACACGGCTACGGAAATAATAAGGCAACTGGAGCCTCCTATTGTCATCCCCATGCACTATAAGACAGAGGTGTTCGCTGGTAATCTCAGCCCTGTGAACAAATTTCTGGATACAATGAGAATTAGAGAGCTGGAAGCAAAGCCCAAGCTCTCAATCGCCTCGTCATCACTGCCCGGTAGCACACAGACCGTAGTTCTCAGCCACGTCTAGACACCAAATGCCGAGCCTGACTCGTTTCACTGCCTAGTAGTCTTGCAGTTCGCCGTTTTCGCCAGCAACGCTCCGATGCCGAATCTCAATCAGCCCTAGAGTCTGAAGGCACAAGCGGGTAGCCGGTTGTTATTTGGACTTCTTGAGACTGGCAATGAAAGCATCAATGTCCATGGCAGCTAAGGTCATGGTCTGAAGCGTCCCTCTTGAACCCAACGCTATTGCCACTTTGGACACTGCCTCGTTGCTGGGGGCTTCCACAATGTTCACGAAATCGTATGGTCCCAGCACAGCATACTGAGCCACAACCTTCGCCCCCATTGCCTCCACTTCCTTGTTGACCTCTTTGATTCTACCTGGATTTTCCGTGATGGTCTTTCTTCCCTCGTCGGTAAGGGTTGTCAACATTACGAATTTAGCCATCTTTTACCTCCTGTGCGCTATTTTGCCCCCGTAAGTCCCCGGCTTAGATCCCGCTTGTGCCCGAACTAAATGATGCTGGAATACCGATCAATGAATAAGTTGGAGTCCCTGGCATCCTCAACCCCATTCTGCACTCATATTATATCATTACCTGGCGAGGCATCTCGCCAGAAGTTCTCTTTCCCTTTCCCTCATCTTGTATTCTTCCTCCGGTTCTTCGTGGTCGTAACCCAGAAGGTGAAGCATCCCGTGGATAACCAGCAACGCCAGCTCTCTTTCCAATGGGTGTTCCTCCTCTTTGGCTTGTGCCAGTGCTTGGGGATAGGAAATAATTACCTCTCCCAGGCGACTTACGCCATTTGGCGGGAGTGCAAACGAAGAGGCAGCTCCCTTCTGTGGAAGCATGTAGAAGGCTAACACATCTGTAGGTTCATCTACGCCCCGGTAGTCTCGATTGAGTCTTTTCACCGTCTCGGAATCGGTGAAGACCAGGCTCGCATCATAAGGCGGCGCTACTCCTTCGGCCATAAGGACTTGCCGAACCAGCTTTCTAACCGAGCGTTTGTCCACCGACGCCCGAAATTTGTGCTCGACGTGGATGTCGATTTGTGCCTTCACAGCAAATGACCCGACGGAATATGATAACAGGCAATTCAGCTGGTTTCAACGAATGTAGTAAAATAACATAGATGACCGTAACACCTCTCAGAAAGCAGTATCTCAGGGTTAAGCAGAAGTATCCCGGGGCCATAGTCTTCTTTCGCTTAGGCGACTTCTATGAGACCTTCGATGAAGATGCTAAAGTTGCTTCGCGAGAATTGGACGTTGTCCTGACCTCTCGGGAGATGGGTAAGGGGCAGAGGGTGCCCATGGCAGGGATACCTCATCACGCTCTGGACAACTATCTGGCTAAGCTCATCAACCGCGGTCACAAAGTGGCCATTTGTGAGCAGCTCACTCCACCGGGCAAAGGACTGGTGGAAAGGGATGTCATTCGCGTGGTGACGCCGGGGACGGTCGTGGAGCCTAATCTGCTTGCTAGTAAGAGTAACAACTATCTGGGCAGCCTGATCATTGCCGGGGAAGAAGCGGGGATCGCCTACGTTGATATCACTACCAGCGAATTTGCCACCACTCAACTTCCTGCCGAAAGACTCTTGCCTGAATTGGAGCGACTTCAGCCCAGGGAGCTACTTATTCCCGAGAATGCCCAAGAGTATGCTCAACTGCCATTCACCATGACCCGACTGGACGACTATTGGTTCGATCCAGAGATTGCGCAGGAGTCTTTGCTGGAGCATTTCAGCGTGACTACTCTGGAAGGCTATGGCTGTGCCCGCTTGCCTTTGGCCATAAGGGCTGCTGGCGCATTGATACATTATGTCAAAGAAACGCAAAAAGAGACTCTGCCTCAGCTAAACAAACTTGCTACCTACTCTACAGACTCGTTTATGACTCTGGACGGTCAGACCATCCGCAATCTGGAGCTCTTTCAGGGTGGCAGGTGGGGTGAAGCAGGCCACTCCCTCCTCTCCATCATTGACCTGACCAAGACAGCCATGGGGGGGAGGTTGCTTAGGAACTGGCTGGGACATCCCCTTCTGGACCTCACCACGCTGAACCGACGACAGGAGGCGGTTGGCTGGTTGCATGAAAACAGCCTGGCCAGGCAGAAAACCATTTCCCTCTTAACAGATATTGCTGATTTGGAGAGGCTTGTCAATCGAGTGGTTAGTGGCAGAGTCATGCCACGGGAACTGCTGGCGCTTCGCTCTAGCCTGGAGAAGGTGCCCGACTTGAAGGTGGCGATGGCAGACGGAGATTTCATGAATTGGCTGAACGGCGAACTTAGGCCTTGCCCCGATATTGTGGACTTGATCGCTAGGGCCATCGCCGATGAACCGGGGGATTTGGAGCAAGGTGGGGTGATAAAGGAAAGTTTCTCCACTGAGCTGGACGAAGTTCGCCGTAATTCCCACCAGGCTAAACAATATCTGGCTGGCCTGGAGCAAAGAGAAAGACAGAGGACAGGGATTAAATCCTTAAAGGTGGGCTACAACCGGGTATTTGGCTATTATATTGAGGTATCCCGGGCTAATGTTAACCTGGTTCCGCCAGACTACGTCCGTAAGCAGACTCTGGCAGAAGCGGAAAGGTTCTTCACTCCGGAACTTAAGGAGTATGAATCTCTGATTCTCAACGCTCAGGAGAAAATTGCTGACCTGGAAGCCAGCATTTTTCGGCAACTTTGCCAGCAGATAGCTGCTGTCAGTGAGCAAATCCTGGCCACTGCCAGAGCTATCGCTCAAATCGATGCACTCGCGAGCCTTGCTGGGGTGGCAGTGCGTCATGGCTATGCCCGCCCGACACTGACCAATGAGGATATTATTGACATCAAGGGAGGACGACACCCTATTGTGGAACAGAGCATAGGCAGAGATGATTTTGTTCCTAATGACGCCTATTTGTGCAACAGGGATAATCAGCTTGTTATACTTACCGGCCCCAATATGTCGGGGAAATCCACTTATCTCAGGCAGGTGGCTCTAATCATCCTTCTGGCTCAGATTGGAAGCTTTGTCCCCGCCGATTCAGCCAGTATTGGAATCATTGACCGCATTTTCACCCGTATTGGCGCTCAGGAGGACTTAGCTGCCGGCCAATCTACTTTTATGGTAGAGATGACTGAGGCCGCAAATATCTTGAACAATGCCACCTCTCGCTCCTTCATAATCCTGGATGAGATTGGGCGGGGCACCTCTACCTATGATGGGCTTTCCATTGCCTGGGCAGTGGCCGAGTTTATCCATAACCACCCTGACCTTGGAACGAAGACCATTTTTGCCACTCATTATCACGAATTGGTGGATTTGGCTGGTATCCTGCCCAGAGTGAAGAACTTCAACGTAGCGGTGGCGGAGGAAGGAGACAGGGTTGTCTTTCTGCACAAGATTGTCCCCGGCGGCACTGGCAGGAGCTATGGCATCCACGTGGCTGAGCTAGCTGGCCTCCCCAGATCAGTAATCGTTCGAGCTCAAGAAGTCCTGGCTGAGCTGGAGAGCCATGCTTCCCGAAAAGGCAAGGTCTCTGGCCGTAAAGCATCACTGCAGATTCCTCTTTTCCCGAAGGATTCTCGATTGGCTGATGAAATTACTCAGCTTGACGTTGATTCAATGTCTCCTCTGGAAGCAATTACCAAGCTTTATGAGCTCAAGCGAATGGCTCGGGAGAATAAGGATTCACCCGCCTAGTAGTAAGAGGGATCCTGGCCGACGGTGCCGCACAACCAGAAGTGCAGGGCGCGCTTTTGTAGTCCGACCCTTCAGGGTCGTGGAGCGCGAGGCTAAAGCCTCGCACTACATTTCCGGATTCCAGGGTGGAGCTCACACCCAACAAGCAGCAGAAGGAACCTCTCCACCATCACTAGGAGAAAGGAACTCCACGCGAGATTATGCGCAGGGCTGTGTTTTATAAGACTGTACACGCTACCGAAGGATAGTGGTGGGGTTCCGTTCCACCTTTGCTGGCGTGTGAGTCAGGAAATCAACGCATTCCCTGGCTATTCCCAGACCATCTAGGTGGTAGAGAGAGCGAAGGACATCTTGCTTACCGTGTGTTACAAAGTCGTTAGGAATGCCCAGTCTCTTCACTTTGATATCTGAAGCTTCAGCTTTTTCCAGCAACTCCAGCACCGCGGCGCCAAAACCCCCGCTAAGGACATTCTCCTCTGCAATGACCATCTTTCTGATATGGTTGGCTACGTCTAGAATAAGCTCGGTATCCAAAGGCTTGGCGAATCGGGCATTGACCACCATGGCATCAATCCCGCTCAGAGCTAAATGCCCCGCTGCTTCCAGACAAGGCATGACGGTGGAACCGATACCTATTATGACTATGTCTTGACCAGGCCTTACTATCTCCGCTTTACCTATAGGCAGCCGGTGAGGCTCCTCTGCCAGCGGAACCCCTGCTGCCTCACCTCGAGGATAGCGAATCGCGATCGGATGCTCTGTATTGATAGCAGTATAGAGCAGGTGCTGGAGTTCATTCCCATCCTTAGGTGCGCAGATGATCATATTGGGCATCAGACCGAGATAGGATAAATCAAATGTTCCCTGGTGCGTTTTGCCATCCTCTCCGACAATACCGCTGCGGTCGAGGGCAAGAATGACAGGCAGGTCGGGGAGACAAACGTCGTGCAGCAGCTGGTCAAAGGCACGCTGCAAGAAAGTGGAATATATAGCTACAATGGGTATGAGGCCCTGGGTAGCTAGACCGGCTGCTAGGGTAACCGCATGCTGTTCAGAAATTCCTACATCATAAATGCGTTGTGGAAACTGCTTGACCAGAGAAGACAGGCTATTGCCTTCAACCATGGCAGCGCATATTACCACCACCTTGGGATTGTCCTTCAGTAGTCCGGCCACTGTCTGAGCAAATATCTGGCTATAGGTTGGCATTGTGCTCAAGCTCGCGCTTTTGGGGGATAGACCGTGAAACTGAGTGGGATTGTCCTCGGCCGGTTTGTAGCCCTTACCCTTCGTAGTCAAGGCATGAACAATGACTGGCTTGTAGTGATCCCTGGCTTGAGCCAGAGCTACTTCCAATTCAGCAATATTATGACCATCTATCGGGCCCAGGTAGGTAAAACCAAGCTGTTCCCACATCATGGTTGGCATGAGTAGCGCTTTCACTCCTTCCCTAAGACGACGCAGCGCCCGGTACACCTTCTTTCCTCCAGGCAGGGAAGACAGCAGCCGGTTTGTCTGTTTCTTTGCCCTTATATAGCCACGGGTCGTTCGCACGATATTCAGCCGTCTGGCTATGGCTCCTACCGTGGGAGAAATGGACATCCCGTTGTCGTTGACCACCACGACAAGCTTTGTACCCAGATGCCCGGCGTGGTTCAGCGCTTCGTAAGTCATGCCACAGGTCAGGCACCCGTCGCCAATGACAGCTACCACATGGTGATGATCGCCGGCACGGTCACGGGCTAAAGCCATGCCCAGAGCTGCTGAAATGGAGGTGCCACCATGTCCTGTAGTGAAGGCATCATGCAGACTCTCGTCCCTATCAGGAAATCCTGAGAGCCCGTGATATTGGCGAAGTGAGGCAAATTGCTCCCTTCTTCCTGTTAATAGCTTGTGAACATAGCTCTGGTGGCCCACGTCCCAGATTATCTTGTCTTTCGGGCTATCAAACACCCGGTGCAGGGCGATAGTAAGTTCCACCACTCCCAGATTGGATGCTAGATGCCCTCCGTTTTCGCTAACTTTGCTTACCAGTAGCTCCCTGAGCTCGGAGCAAAGCTCAGCTACTTCGCTCTGGCTCAGCCTCTTGACATCGCTCGGGCCGTTTATTATGTCGAGTAGCTTAGACACCTTACCCTCCTGATTTAGATTATAGCAAATTTTACTCTCACACATGCTCTGGCAAATGATGTCGCTGTGCTAAGGCCGAAGCAGTTGCTCGAATATACCTCTGAATCCGCCTGCCCTCTCCCTGACAGCAACATAGTCCATCTCGCCCAGCATCAAGCCGCATAGAGCTTTCCACAAGCCGCCGCTACGGTCGAGCATCCTAAACGCCAGATGGGGAAAGCGCACGAACAATCTTGATAACGTACGAGCTATTCTCAATTCGGGCATTACTTCACTTTCTACAACGTGTTGGTAATTCTCCAGTTCGATGTTACTCCTCGCCAAAGAGCCTTCGATAACTGGTGCGGCAAGCTGGGCACCCAGAATGGCGTAGTAAATCCCCTCTCCCGTTAGCGGGTCGCAAAACCCAGCTGCATCCCCCAGAAGCAACGCTCTATTTCGCCAGACAAACCTCCCTTTTGTGCAGGTTGGTATCAAGTGGCTGCCGGAGCTGGTGATGGCATGACTACCAATATTTAGTGAATCTAGGAACCTCTGATAACGGGCGCGCAAATCTCTTGCCTTGGAAGTAGGACATCCAGCTCCAACGGAGAGATGATCTCGCTTGGGGAATACCCAGGCGTAGCCACCGGGAATACATCCCAGGTCAATCTGGGCCCGCGACTTCCACTTTGCCAGCTCTTCCACGGAGACCGTGATTTCTGACTCTATTCCCGTGAAATATTCCATGCTCCTTGCCATACCCAGTTCTCTTGCCACTGTGCCACAAGCACCATCCGCCCCGACCACAAGGCGAGAGTGACAAACGTTGTCAGCCGTGGAAATCTCAACCCAATCATCACGCACGCTCACCTGTGTTACCTTCTCACCATCCATGAGCATAGCTCCGACTTGCTGTGCCCTCTTAACGAGAAAATAGTCAAACACATCACGCGTCACGGCATACATCAACGGCTGACTATGTTGTCCCACATATGGGCTGCCTAGATTGAAGGTGAAGCTAATCTCATGAATTATGTCTTCTGACACCTCGGAGATATCGAAACCCAGAAGTCTTGCAGTCTTGCCGGTGACTGAGCCAGCACAGCACTTATAGCGCGGCAGTTTCTCACCTTCTAGAAGTAATGCTCCTATTCCTTTCTTGGCTAGCTCGTAGGCCAGCGTCGCGCCGGCCGGGCCGGCACCAACAATGATGACATCGTGCATTTGTTTCAATGACCAAAGACCCCCTGATGAGCGAAGCAATGCAAATTCATCTCGAATTATATCACCTCGAATGCATATTCATGTTTTTCCTCAGTTACCCTCCCGTCTCTCCAGATTTCTAACCGGGCCGGATCACAGTAGTCTTCTGGTTAGGTTCTTGCGATTTGGCAACTATTGCTCACAGGCTGAATTGAATCAGGATCGCTGACAACGCAGACCAGTACAAGAAGCCTATTGAAATAAAAAAGTTTGTCTGTTACAATGCCAGAATCGCGGATGAGCAACGCATTCACGAATAATCAAAAAAGAGGTGAAACATGAAGAGGAATTTGAAACCTGAGGAGCTGGACCTAAGACTGTGGCGGCAGCTGTATCAAACCCATACCCTGGTTAAGCAGTGCGAGGACGCAGTATTCGAGGAACACGGGCTTACCACAGAGCAGTACGGAGTGCTTGTGAGTATATCGTATGTCGGTGAGCCTGCAAGGATAACCGACATAGCCCGATGGCTGGAGCGCAGCACGAATAGCATCAGTATGATAGTCGACCGCATGGTCAAAGCTGGCCTGGTCAGAAGGGCAAGAGACAAGCGTGACCGCAGGGTTGTTTATGTGAGTAGGACCAGCAAAGCCGAATCTCTTCTTGGGCCAGCTACAGTGGCGAGCTTTGCACATATCCGGAAAATAATGTCACCGATATCACATGAAGACAGGCTTACTCTTCTAGACCTGCTTGGGGAAGTCAAATACGAGACATTGAAATGTCTCAATCCAGGAATTGACATAGAAAAAGTTAAGAGAGAAGAGGTCAAGCAAGCAGCCAATGTTGGGAAATGGCTGACCGAGTACGGCAAGCCTTCAGCTGGCGAGGCCAAACCTCAGGGCGGCGAGAAGAGGACAGCTAGAAAGAAGACCAAATAGCGAGGTCAGTCGGATCGACCTATGCTGGCCGGTGCGGAGTGGCTACTTGGGTACACACTAATTCCCTGGCGATGAACCGTGTTCCCTGCCATTTCCGCCTATCGGTAGAATAACCTGACTGGTGTTGCCATTAATGTGCTGTGCCCGGGTATGCGGGACGCCATGTGCAGAATCAACAAGATATATATGCTTGCAGAATCCGTTATATAATATGGTAGTGTCTGGTGGAAATCGAACAGGGTAGCGGAGTTGTCAAGCCGACTGTACGATGTCATTATAGTGGGGGCAGGGCCAGCCGGGAGCCATGCGGCCTGTAGGCTAGCTTCATCGGGCTATAGCGTCGTCGTTCTTGAAGAAAAAAGTGCGTCGGGACTCAACAGCTGTTGCACAGGAATAATCAGCACCGAATGTTTCCAGTCCTTATGCCTGGATACAGATACGATACTGACCAGAGTGAACTCGGCTAAGTTTTTCTCCCCTTCAGGAAAATGCCTGAGACTACAAACTGAGAATGTTCAGGCTTTCGTGGTCAATCGGCTCTTGCTTGACAGAGCACTAACTTCCAAGGCTCAGGCTCAGGGCGCACAATACTTGTTCGCTTACTCGGTGATTGACATTGTCCCTGGAAAGGATAGCATACAGGTCGAAGCTTCGTGCCTTGGAGCCAGGGAGATATTGAGTGCCAGAGCAGTAGTCCTGGCTAACGGATTCAGGCCTAAGTTGCCCGACAAGCTAGGTCTGGGCAGAATCAAGCGCTTCGTCATCGGTGCTCAGGCCGAAATTCAAGTGAGAAACACTGATGAATTCGAAGTATACTTCGGTCGAGGAATAGCCCCGGGTGCCTTTGCCTGGCTTGTGCCCACTTCAGCAAATAGAGCATACGTTGGCCTTCTGGCAACGTCTCAGGCCAAGCTATATCTACAGAAATTCCTCAACACTCTCTTTAGCCAGGGCAGGATAACAAGCCGGGACGCGGAAATCGAGCAAAGGGCTGTCCCCATGGAGACGTTGACTCGTAGTTACGGAGACAGGCTACTGGTTATTGGTGATGCCGCTGGGCAGGTGAAACCGACGACCGGCGGAGGAATATACTTCGGGCATCTTGGCGCCCAGATGGCAGCTGAGGTGCTGGATGGTGCTCTCAAGAGCGATAGTCTGATGGCTGACCAGCTTTCCTGCTATCAGAAGAGGTGGAGAGCAAGAATGGGCAAGGAACTCTCACGCGGGTACCGTGCTAGATGGGCTTATGCCAGACTGAGCGACCGCCAAATCGAGGGGATATTCAATGCGCTGGGCTCCAACGGCACGGCTGGGACCTTGCTCACGTCGGACAAATTTTCCTTTGATTGGCACGGCAGGTTGATGTTGACTGTCCTGAGACACAGCTCTGTTTACCCTTTGCTGAGAATAAGGCATCTGTTTTCTCGTGAGGTCAGTCCATGAGCCAAACAAGCCATCTTCCCCGGCATGTAGCCATTATCATGGATGGCAATGGCCGATGGGCGAAAAAACGCGGCTTACCCAGGCTTGTCGGACACAATGCTGGCGGTGATAACATTCGTCCGGTGGCAAAGATTCTTGGCGATTGCGGAGTGAAATACCTGACCCTCTATATGTTCTCCACCGAGAACTGGAATCGGCCGAGGATAGAGGTCGCCGGTTTGCTCACTCTTCTAGGCAAGAAGATTGACCAGGAAGCCCAGGCGTTTCATCAGGAGAATATTCGACTGGTACACTTGGGCAGACTTGATAGGCTATCTCAGAAATTGAGAAATAAGGTGCAGGCAGCAGTCGAGCTCACCAGAAATAATACCGGCCTTACGCTTTGCCTCGCCTTCGATTACGGCGGACGCGATGAAATTGTCCGAGCAGTCGGCCGTATGGCCAAGGCCGGTGTTGCCAATGATAATATAGACGAGTCTGTGTTAGCCCAGTATCTAGATAATCCCGGCATTCCCGACCCGGATTTGATCATACGTACTGGGGGTGAGAGCCGCCTGAGCAATTTCCTGCTCTGGCAAGCTGCTTACAGCGAGCTTTACTTCACTCCGGTGTTATGGCCTGATTTCGGTCGTAAAGACATTGAGGAAGCGCTTTCTGAATACAAACGCCGGCAGCGCCGGTTTGGCAGAATATGATTTTCGAGTTCCGATAGCCCTTGAGACTCTCTACCTGACGATTGGAGGCACGCTTTTTATCCGGCCTATGCCGATAGGAATCCGCCGTCAACAGGTATCAGCGCACCGTGAACATAGCTCGATAGATCACTGGCCAGGACGACAGCAATCCGGGCCACTTCATCCGGCTGCCCACCCCTTCTAAGGGGCAGCCTGGTACTAAACAATACGCCAGTTCTGATCAAACTCAGCCGGAGCTGAGTGACTTCCTTGGCCACGGCCTTTGTTCCCGGAGTTATTATCCCGCCAGGTACGATGGCGTTTATTCGGAAACCATTCTTCCCATATTCTTTGGCCAGAGACCTGGTTAAAGCGATGACTCCCGCCTTGCTTATGCTATAGGAAGCCATGCCTTCCACAAAAGGTAGAAGTGCCTCGATAGAGCCAATGTTGATGATAATTCCACCTCTCTTCAATCGCCTCTTTATCATATGCTGGCACATCAACAGAGTTGACTTCAGATTAATATCCATCACCTTGCCAAAGAAAGCGTCGTCTACTTCCAGAAAACTCTTGAAAGGATATACTCCAGCATTATTCACCAGTATGTCAGGCTCCTTCCCCTTGAGCTCCTCCCACAAGGCAGCTATCTCTTCTTTTGAGGAAAGGTTCACCTTGTGAACGTAGATTTTTGCTTTGAACCTAGAGAGTTCCTCCGCTGCAGTCCGTAACCCCCGTGCGTTTATATCCACAAGTTCCAGATCCGCACCTGCTTCGGCAAATCTGTAGGCCATTGCCTTGCCAATCCCAAGGGCCGAACCGGTTATCAGGGCCCTCTTCCCTTTGAGGGAGATGAGTTGCGATAACGGCTCTAGATCTTTCATAGCAATGCTCCAGACTATTCGACTATGCTCATATCGCTGCTTTGCTATTATAGCATGGCTAGGACTGGCCGCCCTCTGGTTCAACATGTGTTTCAGAACAGGCTGCAGCCATGATATGCTTTGTGCACTGGTATATAATTGAAAATAAGTATGCGTCGGCATACTTATTATTATGGTCTCAATAATAGTCCTACTGGTGGTCTTTGTCCTCATCGCCGTCCGTCAAATCGGTAGGTTCCGCCTTCAAATATGGCAGGCGATGCTGCTCGGAGCGGTGGCGGTATTGGTTACCGGACAAATCTCTCCAGCTGCAGCTATTAGGGCCATAAACCTGGATGTCATCCTCTTCCTGTTCGGTATGTTCGTGGTCGGCCGGGCGTTGGAAGAGAGTGGTTACCATTCTCACCTTTCATCCCGGCTGTTTGCACGGGCCAAGACAGCGAACCGTTTGTTGCTCTTGATACTGTTTGGTGCCGGGCTGTTGTCGGCCTTCTTGATGAACGACACGCTGGCTATTATTGGCACTCCGGTGATGCTGCAGATAGCCAGAAAGACTGGTATTCGTCCCAAGCTGCTGCTGCTATCACTGGCCTTCTCGATCACAATTGGCAGCGTCATGAGTCCCATAGGCAACCCGCAAAACCTGCTGGTCGCCATCAGCGGAAACGTACCCAGTCCATTCGTCACCTTCTTCCGCTATCTGGCCGCG
>Ga0172363_10001122_pt1 | contig 21388 bp, 23 predicted proteins | sample LakKivs2_kivu2a2_FD_114541 | JGI IMG/M metagenome (GOLD analysis project Ga0172363, IMG submission 114541) | Sediment microbial communities from Lake Kivu, Rwanda - Sediment s2_kivu2a2 | ecosystem: Environmental > Aquatic > Freshwater > Lake > Sediment | place: Rwanda: Western Province, Lake... | reverse complement strand
CACGCGAGGCAGCGAGAGCTCCTCAGTCTGGACTGCTTATACCTCCCCTGAGGACAGTTTACTGCGCTGAGGAATTACAATCAATAGCTGATTTGAGGGCTTGACATCAATTAGGAAATCTGAATGGCGTTTTCCCGGGAAGTCATAAACGCATACACTATCTAGGACATCTTCCCTAAGAACAGGTGGACCCCATCCTGGATATAGGTTGTCTATATCTAGCCGCTTCACCTTCTCCAAGGAATCTAAAAGGGCTTGCCGGTCTTGCCTTAACAGGGGATTGAGCCTCAAACAACCATCTAGATTGATGAGTAGGTCTCCTGAAATAAGCGTTTTGTGACGGCCATTATATAGGCAAATGCTGTCATCCGTGTGCCCAGGGGTGTGGATCACCTCCCAGTCCGGATGGTTAGGAAGGGTTTGACCATCTGTGAGCCAATGACTAACTTTGGATCTAATACCTTTCGCTATGCCAGGAATTCCAGCCCATGGGATGGAGATGGCGTCTGAAATCGAAGGTCGAGGGAAATTGTGTTTTATCAAAAACAGCAAGAATTCTTTCCATTCATGCAATGAAGCACGAGAAATCGACCGCTTGCCGGTCAGATATGTTTGTGCGTTTGTGTGGGCTGCTACCGCGGCACCCGTCCTTTCAACCAGATAATCTACCCCATTTATGTGGTCGAAATGTGAATGTGTAAGCACAATCAACCTAATTTGGCTAACGCAACGGCCTAAGTTGGTGCTAACGTGTGTTAAGATCGCCTTAGCGTCTGAGGGGAAACCCACGTCAACAACTACTAAAGACTCACCGTCGAGAACGTAGGAAGGGCTAGCCCTGCCAGGGATGACCTCAATATGATTGGAGAACGGCAAGTGTTCTTTCATAGGCAAACATTACCTGCCACATTATATCATAAGTCACCGGTCTACCAGTGTGTACCCTATTATCACCTTTGAAGCAACAGGCTACATTTGCCCACATCAGTCAGCTAACTTAACAACACGCCCTATTGTTCAACCCATTGCTGAGGTGATATCCAGACTGTTTCGAAGTTTAAGGTAAAGGTAGTTTTCCCTATAACTAGCTAGAGCTTATTACTAGCTCCAAGCTAAAACTTTGTAGACTCTAATGGTTATGATATAATTTCGTTGAAGGGTGGTTGCAATGGAAGACAAGACAACGCCTAAAGAAGTCGCTAGCTGGTTAAGAGCAATTGGGGGGTCCTATGGGAAGCATTATGAATTCCCTCGTGACATAGATACTTCTGAATGTGAATGGTTTTTTGGAACTAGGTGTCCGTATAATGTGCACGTCACAGACAAACGCATAGCGCACATTGATGAATTTGACCCCCGACACCATCCACTAGAGCATATTGAGGAGGCAACGGGTATTCCACCAGTTATGACTGTCCTTTTGGGGATTCTAGGGATTCTTGGGCTTGCTGCTTACCTTTCAAAAAGCAGTTCGTGAACTGTCCCAATAAGACCCGTTGACTAGACGCCCCCCATACTCATTTCACCTTTCGCTAGTTTGTTGGAGAACCGCCATACATTCCCCATCTGCTCTGAATAGACACACCAATGTCTGTGATATAATTGAGAATATTGAATAGGGTACAACTGAACCTAACCAAGTACTTGTGGCTACGCCTTCTGAAGGCAAGATTCAAGGAGGTTGAACGAATCACCTTATCCTACGGGCAAGAAGTAGAAGTCATCGTTTATGCAGCTGACTATACAGGCAAGATGGGCCAGCACACTCTATTTGGAACTATAATTGTGGATGAACTGGCATTCCGCTCTCCGAGATACCTCGAGCGGGTCATCACACATGAACTAGCACATAAACACCAGTGGTACGGCTACCTAGCCTATCCTTTGGCGATAAGCTTCGGGCTTGTGGGCTTTTGCATGCTTCTTGCGGCCTTAGCAACGTTTATCCTGTCGGTCTTCTTGTTGAGTGCAAAGTCAGTACTTGAGGCAGTCTATTTGCTACTTTTTGCTATTCCGGTCGTAATTATCCCATGTGCGTATTCGTGGTTTATTGAATACAAAGCTGAGGCTGAGACATTCAAAAAGTTGGGAATAGAAACAGTGCTCGAAATTGATAGCACGCTACCTGCACATTCCAAAGCTCCGGTATTTTGGCGCATTGTCAGTAAAATGACACATCCCCCACCGAAGCTCGTAGAAAGAATATACCGCCGTTTCAACCACCTCAACTATGAGGTACAGAAGCCATAACCCAGCTCTCGCTCTTGTCCAGGGTGACAGGCGAAGTAATAACCTTGACTTTTTGTGGGAAGTGGCGAGGTTGAACAACCGAGTAATGTGCAATCGGTAGGCCGCAATCATAGCCTGACAAAACTTCTTGACTTTCCTATCATCGCTCATTATAATGAGCATATACTCAATATTTGGAGCGAATCGAATATGCTACAGCCGCATTTAATCACTACAATCAACCAAAAAGTGCTAAGCCTACTGGCGAAATTCTCAGACCAAGAATTCTATGAGCGAGAAGTGGCTCGTAAACTTGGAATATCTACCGGCTCAGCAAACCGGGCGTTAAATGAGTTATATTCGACTGGGGCTGTCACACGCAGACGGGAAGGGAAAATGTATTTTTATTCTATTGATTCCTCTAATGCCGCCCTCACCGAGTTCAAGAAAATAGTAAATCTTATGCTGGTTGAACCATTAGTAGAGGAATTGAAGAAGATGTCAAGCCGCATAGTACTATATGGCAGTTGTGCTATTGGAACAGATACCTCTGAGAGTGATATAGACTTATTCGTTGTATCGAACAGCAAGGAAGACGTGTCAAATGTTATCAGCAATTTCAAATTCCCAAGGGGATTTGAGAATATTCATATTCAATCAGTGATTAGAACACCGGTCGAACTATTGGAGGGGGGAGAATCAGAGCGGACTTTCGTAGAAGAAGTTGAACGTGGCGTAGTACTATGGGAAAGGGTTGCCAGTGAATCAAGAGTTTAAGCAGTGTCTCGAAAACAAAAAGATTGTTTCCTTCGCCAGAGGCAAAAGACTGGTTAAGAAGGAGCTCTCAGTTGCCAAAAGTGACCTGTCGGATGCAAAAGCAGGCTATGAAAATGAGCGTTACAAATGGTCAACTATCCAAGGTTATTATGCTATGTTTCATGCCGCTAGAGCGCTTATCTACTCACGAGGCTACCGCGAAAAGAGCCACTACTGCTTGGCTGTAGCTGTGAGGGCGCTATTTGTAGATGAGGGCACAATGGATGCCCAGTTAGTTCGTGACTTCCTTAATGCCATGAACCTCCGTGAGGCGGCTGATTATGAGGCTGAGTTTTCTCAATCTGGAGCGAAAGCGGTTATTGCTTCAGCAGAGAAGTTCATAGAAAAAGCGACTGCTATTTTAGGTATCAGTGGGTAGTTTGTATGCCCCAGAAGAAGCAGAACGAGGAAAGGCAGAGCAGTCGGCACTATTCACCTTCTAATGTATTACTAGAGGTATATGAATAAGAGGTCGGGATTCGAATTCCCGATTCTTTTTGTCTTTTTGATTCCATGAATTGTCGGCAACTATGAAGAGCTTTGTCCCACAAAGGGGTGGTCACATTAGATGTGGGAGACGCATTAGAGCTTCTCCAGCGCGCGATAGCATTTCAGAATCTTGTTGGAGTTCATGCCTCAGGTGCTTCCATGCCATTCGGAGGTCAACGATAAGCCGTGCTACATTCAGTGCGAGCGTATTTTCGTCCTCGACAATCGCTCTGTCGTCTTTCCAGTCATTAGCGACCACGATATGGCGGAGCCCCTCTAGAGAAGGAACATACTGGTGTGTGAGGCCGTTGCGTAGGTTATACATTTTCTCCTCACCAATTTTGGAATACACATCATTCACCCTGCCTAATAGGCGCACACCCTCCGCAAAGCGTAGGCTAACATTTTTACTGCCCCTCCTACCAAGTAACCCGTTCCGCACACCACCCAGAAATTCAATGGTGTTCATGGAGCCTACCGCAACCAGAAAGTTAGCCTTCGCTAATATTGAGGCATTCTGCAGGTCGTTTAGCTGGAAAGTCATAATATGGTCTAGCCGCCATAAAACGTCACGGTCGCTTAGCAATGGTCCCGCCTACTTTCATAATCGTCAATAATAAGGTCAAGGGCTACCTTCCAACCCAGGAATTCTTGTTTGACTCCAGTCTCGCTTGTGCAAACTCATAAGATAATGGGAATCCCCTTCGTTGGGACACATAGGTTTTTTGGCTCAATGTGGCGCCTGAAGAACTCATGATTCTCGGTGTGGACCGGGATAACCACTTGAGGATTAATCATCCCAATTAGTTCCAGGAGGTCAGGTCCTGTGATATGTCCTGATGCGTGAAATCCTTTCTCCGCCTCCAGCGGTTTCCCTGTCTGAGTGTCCGGCACACCCACAGGTTGCATTTGGAACAGCTTCAACCAGTTTCTGAGCCTTACGATGTCAAACCTCTGCTCCTCATCGAAGGCCTCGCTAGAGGAGTAGATGTAGACTGCCCCCGGATCGGGGTCAATCTCTATGAGCTCGTTGATGTCCCAGAAGCTGAAACACAAGACGTAGTCTCCGCCGTTTTTCTTTAACTCGCCAGGCTCTACACACCTACTTCCATACCTGGAATAGACTTGCTCTTCCCACTTCTCAAGCCGCTTAGGCTCCTTGTAGAGCAGTATTACCTCATCCTGTGCCGGTGGAGAAACAAGGTCTGTGGCGAGTGAGGCAGCTTCTAACAGATAAATATCCTTGCTAGTCACTACCAGCTTTCGTCCGCAGTCCCTGGCTATATCGCGGAAAGTGAGCAACCGCTCCAGATTTCGCGGGCCAAAGTCAGCTATCACAAGCGTATCACAGGCTCGGACGACATCAAGTGCCCTAGCGCGAACAGTAGCTTCATCAGTAGCCACCTCGGTATCAACGTGAGTGCCCTCGCAAATTAAAACAACCGGATTAAGGGCCCGAGCTGCCTCGGCAAATGCTCTGGTGAGAGAACCGTGCTTGCCGTGAAGCCTCAAGTCACCGGTATAGACAACCCACCCTTGGCTTGTTCTCACAGCAAAGGCTGTAGCGCCAAAAATCGAGTGGTCTACGGGAAACGCCTTGACCGGTAAGCCTTCAATCGATTCGACCCTCTTAAGCTCACAATGAGTCATTCCCCTACTACCTGGCACGCTCTGCCAGAATTCAGTGCCAAGTGCTGTCGTGGGGTCACAGTCACATACTCCAAAAGGACGCTGCCCCGCTTGGAATGACTTATAGTGGCCAGCCTGTAACAGACCGTTGCTTTCCACCTTGGGTATCAAGTAGCATACTTCCTTTTCAAAGTCTGACCTAGACGAGTCCTGAATAGCCTTGGCGATGTAAGCGGTGCATAAGCTGGTTACCACCGGGATATCCTGTCGAAGAAACGAAATATGGCCACTGTGGTCAAGGTGCGCGTGAGATAGGAGAACACCGTGCAGTTCGATGTCTCGGATTGGATAGGGCACACGCATCCTAGCCCAGACATCGACATTGGGTATCTCTAGGTCTTCTCTGTAGATACCACGCAGAGGCGGTAGAAAGCCCATATGGAACATGTCCAAGAGACCTCGCCTACCCCGGGGAACTAGGTACTCTTCGAAGTATTGATTGCGCAGATTGAAGTTGATGCCAAAGTCGAAGAAAAGGTTGACTCCCTGGTCCTCAAGAAGAATCTTGTTACCACCGATTGTGTCGGCTCCGTCGTATACGGTGAGCTGCATTTATACCCTCTTTAAACGAGCCTTGGCTTCCGTAACCTGCTGCATCCTATGGGATTCTAGTATTCATTATACTCTACACCGTGAATGTTTGCTTACTTCGGTTGCATTGCTGTGCGCCAGTCCGAGACCGGACACGGGCGACCAGAAGCCCAACGAAACCGGATTTCGTTAAGCCAGGGCAGACGCCAGGCTAAGAACAGCATCCACGGAAAGGCTTAATTCCCTTGAAGTAGTCCTCAAAATATGTCACAGTCTATTGACAAAAACTTGACAATGTCATAACATCAGGACAACATGGCCGGGCCGAGAATCTCTGAACGATACAAGTACATGACTGTCCCGCAAGCAGCTAAACGTTTAGGGATACATCCAGCGAAGTTGCGTCGTCGCCTCAAGGCTGGTATATTCCCCGCATCCACCTACGTGAATGAGTACGGCTTGAGGTTCTTCAATGAGGATTGGATAAGACAGGCTCAGGCTATCTTGGATTGTTCCTTCGAGAGGGAAAACATAGCACAGAGAAAGGATACTATTGCTAACAACGAGCAGCAACTGCAACCGGACTTAATTCTCAATTCGGCTAACCTTACCAAAAAAGAGGTTAAGGAGTAGTTCATTGCTTGTGGTTATTGGGACTCAATTGGACCATGCGCCAAAGTTTTGGGACAAGTCAAGCGAATGGTACTTGCCAGAAGCGAAGGCAATAATGGTATCTTTCGCTGATTTCTACAAGAGTAAGGCAAAGAGAAAGTCAGCAATGGAAAAGGGGCTTAGGGAGTATTTGGGAGTTCAGCCAGATACGCTGGTTTATCTGGATAACGGTGCTTTCGCTTTCTGGCGGAAGGGGCTCGAGCGACCTATAGACGATTATGTGGAGTTTGTTAAGCAGGCAAAGCCTGATTGGTATCCTGTTCCGACTGACTTTATACCACATCCACAGCTGAGCCCTAGTGCGCAAAGGGTTCTTTTTGAAAAGACAATGCGAATGAATCTAGAGTATGCCTCTGGGGGCTACGTGCCCGTAATTCATGCTGGAGACTGGCTTGAAGAGTACCTGGAGGACTTGGAAAAGAATCAAGTGCCTCTTTCGAAAGGAGTAGGACTCGGCGGTCTCGTCCCTAGGTTGCTAACAACCAAAGGGTCAACTTCCCGCGAGGGGGTGGTCGACGCAATCAGGCGCACAAGAGAGTACATTCGCACAGAACTGCATGTCTTTGGCATCGGTGGCCTCACAACACTGCATCTGGCTGCAAGCTTAGGTGTTGACTCGATTGACTCGTCAGGATGGCGCAACAGAGCTGCAAGAGGTCTCATCTTGCTACCTGGGAGAGGCGAACGAAGTGTTGTCCCCTTGGGGAATTGGGGTGGAGTGGAGGTTTCGGAAGGCGAGATCCGAATGCTTGAGGCATGTGCGTGTCCAGCCTGCCAACGCTATGGAGTAGTGGGGTTGCGAGCATGTAATGCTAGAGGCAATAAGGAAGACCGTGGGAACGGGACAAGTGGGTTCAATAGAAGAGCTATCCACAACCTGTGGACTTTACTCAGGGAAGCAGAAGAAGTGGACTCCAAATTAAGGAGCGGAGCCTACAAAAGTTGGTATCGCCAGCACGTAGCAGGCAGTATTTTGCTGAGGCTAATAGAATATGCTCTAGACGGTAGGCACGACCTGCAAGGAACGGACAGTAAACCATGGTCAAACGCTGCGAGCCATTAGGACTAAAGGGTCCAGGCTCTTTTGTGAAAGCGACAGAGTACTTGCTCATCCTATCCTGTTCGAAACGGAAAATTCGGACATCAGAGAAGAAGCCTGCCATCGAAGTGTATGATGGTCCCATGTACCGGGCAGTGCGGAAACATTTCAAGTCTCTTAGCACTCTGCCTGTGGACATATGCATAATTTCGGCCAAATACGGACTTATCCGAGCTAGGAATAGGATTGAGCATTATGATCGCGAAATGACACCCCAACGCGCTCTAGAGATTCAGAAAACGGTAGTAGCAATTGTAAAAAAGATCCTCCAGGAAAAAAAATATAAGGAGATCTTCGTTAATCTCGGAGGCGTATACCGTATCGCCATAGACGGTATTGAGATGGCCATTCCTGACGATACGCAACTACTATTCGCCAGTGGCGGCATAGGCGATAGAACATCTCAAACAATACGATGGCTTAAACAGGCAAGTTCACGTAAATCCGAAAAGACAATAGTAGAGAAGTAGGATGTTCGATCTACTAGAGAAATCGGTGCAGCTAGATACAAGCGGGCTTCGCACTTGCCTAGGACGCACGTGGGAGGAAATCGGACTTCGCCTCAGGGAAAGCCCAATATTGTTCCTAACTTATCGGCAAGTGCCCCTGATTTTCGCAACTGAGGTGATGAGGGCACTCGCTAACCATTTAAGCGAGAAGTTTCAAGCCGTCTGCGAAAGCCTCGTGGAATCGCCGTCTTCTATGCGAACGCTTTTTCTGATCCAAGCGAATCAAGTAAATCAAACACCTCACATGTGGTCTCTTATTGCAAAAGGGCTGGTGGAGTCGAAAGGGAAATACAGGTTTGTTGTCCTTGTATCAGAGGAGAAGCTTGCTGAATTGGGGAGAAGTGCAGTTTATTCGCTACTGAAGCCATATTGCGAGACATTTGACAGCATCTCCGAAGACCCATCGCCACTGCTTGCGTGGATGACTGGATTACACTCACTGCCTCCTTACAAGCAACGACGGCTGCCAGAACTTCTCTTCATAGCAGCCGCCTGTAAGACGGAGAGCGAGGGGTTAAATGAAGAGGAACTATCTGAGATGATTTCTGGCCTGCGCCTTCTTGAGTTCGACGCCCATAGGAAGTGCTACTTTGCCTGGAATGCGCTGCCCAGATTCCGAAGCCTTCTCGACATATACTTCGAAAGCATCGGACTTAAGCCAATGCATCGCAGTATTGCCCAGTTCGATATAGACTTCTACATAGGTGCTTGTTTCTTGAGCTTCCAGATAGCAGGCCAAGAATACAAATTGGCTGAGGTGGCAGCTCAACTATCACCCAAGGAAGGCGAAAAGATTTCCACGATTCTTGCGCTGAGGGAAAGAGAGAAATCATTTCCCAGCCTACCCAAGGTCTTGTCTTTTTTGCATCGCTTGGGTCTTATCTACACATTAGCCCAAGAAGCTAGGCCCACACAATACATGGGGATTACAGGACAGGAATTCGCAGAAGAACCAGCGCTCAAAAGAGAACTCCTACAGGTGGGGAGAAGTATGCATCTGACAGATGCCATAGTCAAGGACGATTGGAAAGATGCTGGTAGACTTATTCAACAGCACGTACTTAGTCTATCATCTTCAAAGTGTCTCGACTTTACAGCTACCATTCAACACATTGACGGGATCATTAGGGAATTTCTCTCGCGCATAAGAGACTACAACCAAGAGGATTATGAGAGCCTGTGCCTGAAAGCTGTAAAAACAGCTTATTTACTAGAGTGTTCTGCTACATTGGCCGGCTTGGCATTACCGAAGACCGTGGCTGAGAGCTTCTTAGCACTCTTGAACCGATGCTTTGAAAGACTACCTTCACCGATGCCATTCAGTGATGCGGATTGGTCTGAATTGAGAACGAGACTTCAACATCTTTCAGACCTAAATCCACAGTATCGGGCTGCAATCAAAGGCATAAGGACCAATGAGGTGCGCGCTCGCATTAGAGCTAAGACAGAAGAGAATAAGCAAGTCTCAGATCGTATCGACCACTTCTTTAGTTTCTTTGCCACGTTCCTTCGGGAACACGACTTTTTCCTAGACCCAGCGGTGGCGAAGCAACTGTCACCAGCCTTAGCAGCCCAGTATCTCGAACTGGATACGCAACTTCAACAAAGTGTGCCTCCCTTCTCTAATGACTTTCGGAGTGGCAAAGACTTAACCTCTCTCATTCCCTCTCTAGCGATAGCTGAGTTCGACAGGGTATTCGTGCTTATTATTGACGCCTTATCGTATCTTGATTGGAAGTTGTGCAAAAATGAGTTTCTGGACCCAGATATCATGGCCCCCATCCAAGAAGAATACAGGTTTTCTCCAGTGCCTACCTATACACCTTGTGCATTGACAGCACTGATAACAGCTTATCACCCAAGCGCTACAGGCATTTGCGATTGGACGCTCAGGACTTCCACCGGCCGTACAATTGAACTTCAAAGTGCGTCGGAATTCGAGGGGCTACGCAGAATTCCTTTGCCATTACCGAAAAGAAACCATCTTACACTTATACATAGCCAAGGTAATACACCGCTGACTTTCCTTCAAGCGAGCCTCGCTGATCTGGTCGCTAAGCCACTACCTTCGTCAGAACATGAGAAGGCAATCGCGCAGGCCTCTGAGGTTATTTATACTACAAAATTCGAAACGAAGGTGGTGGCTATCTATATTGCTGACTTTGATGAGTTTGGGCATTGGCATTTGAGGCTCGACGGCTGGCCTGAGTACTACTCTATGCAATCTGGCCGAATCAGGAATGGACTGTTGAAGCCCATATTGCAGCGAGCACGGCGGGAATCGGAAAAAACATTGGTGGTGCTGACTGCCGACCACGGCAAGCTTACGAGGTACGAAAGCCGCATTCTGTCGACGGTCCTACCCGAAACCAATTCGTTCCAAGAGTGTGCCTCTTTCCTGAGTCGATACCAGCCCCGCTGTTCGGCACGACATATCTTATGCTGGCTGCCAGATGCTGATGTCGAAGGTGTAACCCAAGACCTTCAGTCCAATTTTGCTGCAAGTGGCGACATATCAATCTTCGCCGGCCGAACTCTTAAGAGGTTTTTCCCTCAGGAGTCCCAGACGCCATTCAGGAACCCAAATTTGCTCGTTCTTTCAAGGTTTGGAACACGGGGGCAAAGTGTTGCTCATGGTGGCGCATCTTTGTCTGAAGTTGTTGTGCCGGCGATCCGTTTCGTGTGTGAAGGAGACTAAAGTGGCGAAAAACCCAAGGCCAAGTCTACCCCTTATGGATAGACCCTACGAAGGGATTGAGCTTCTGCTTCAATTGGTAGCCCAATACAGCCCCACGCAGTCGGAGTTGGATGCGCTTGTGGCACAATACAGGCAAGGCAACTTGCAGCGATTATACTATAATCCTGGTCCTGGGAAAGATGACATACTTTATTTCTGCCATAAGCAACTTAGTCTTTTCGATGTTAGGAACGCTCGATTCCAACTTACCGATAGTGGGCGTGAACTTTATAGGTTTCTTCATACGCCCCGGTTTGGTATGCAATTGTTCCACCACCTCGTTGAGTGCTCTAGGGAGAAGTTCACGTACTTTTACAGAGTTTATGAGGCTCTGCAAATACGCGCCCAGAGAGGGGAATTTGAAATGCTCTTGTCAACCTTCGACTCTCTCCTTCTAGAAAAATCTAATAAACGTTCCTTTAAAGAGATTCGGCGGCTATTTTTTGGTTGTGGTGCCGTGCGTCAGGAAGATGAAAAGATAGTCATCATCCCATCTTTCTTTTTCGTGAACCTACGGCAGAAGCAACTGGAGCGTCTATGGGCAAGCGTACCTCAGATATTGGCGAACGAGGGTAGACTCACTTATGCGGAGGTAGTAGCGCGACTTCTGCGTCTTCATCCCTCGTTGGATTGGGGCGAACTTGAAGCAGAGTTTCGTTCTGGGCTTATACTTAATTGGACGCGGGCATCGGAGTATGTAGATGGAGTACGAAGCAGTACGCCAGGAGTTTGACCGAGGTAAGTGGCTTCTTGTCACGGATGTTGGGAGTCTTGGTGGTAAGATTCTTGATGTCGTGAACTACTTTGACAGCTTACCCAAGAGTTGGGACATTCACTACTTACACAATGGTGCCGAACTTCGTGAGGCAGTAGAGAAAGACAAAATCCAAGCTAATTCGCTGATAGTACTTCCTACGGACGAAGACTTGGAGCCTGGTGAGGTGTATGCTTTTGCGGCCAGCCGGCGCATCAAAGTCTTTATTGTAGTAGGCGTTAGAACGCCACATGTAGAGCATCGTGACCGCATGTTCTACCTATAGGGGGGTGAGGAATTATGAAGTGGTCACTAGAGGACGCCAGACAAGACATCTGCTCTCTCCTTTTTGCTCCGACATACACAAAACTCCAAGACATGGAGGCTTCACTCAGATCCAAAGGTATTGATATTACTGACGACTTTATTATTACCAAGAATCGGCAGGCTGTATTGGATGGAATAAGAACCCAGTTCAGCCGTGTTGAGAATCCAACTGCTATCTTGGAAGGGCAATACGGGTCAGGAAAAACAGCCGTACTGCACCGGCTATGCCGTGAACTGTCGCAGGAGCAGCTTTGCTACGGTTCGGTAAAGGTTGACCCAATTGAAATCCGTCTCAATATTGAGGACACGCTGAACAAATTCTTGCATAAGTTTTTGAACGACCTAGCAGAACGAAGAGGTGAAAACTGGGTCGTGGAAGTATACCAAAAAGCTCAGCGGTTCATCGGTTTGCCACCATTGACGGAAAGCTCTCTCAATGGTATCACGATTGCACTTGTGGGAATGGACATCACGATAATGAGCGAGGTGATGCATTTTTTGGAGACGCTGTTGACTGAGTACAGGAAATCGACAGACAACCAGCGCATCATCGCACTGATTATTGACGAGCTTGAGAACATTACGCGAACTGCTGAACTAGCGACTGCCGGAGAGCGGAATAAGCTCTCTGTACTTCTACGCATTCTCCTGGATGCCTCCGTAAGAGAATACATTGAATCAGAAAAGGCCCGTCGTGAGCCCAAAGTTCTTGTGATTTTTTCCATTCCAGAACGTCGTGACCTGCAACTGGGTCGGTGGCTTCCTCCAGATACTGCGGAAAGATGCCAAGCGGTAGAACGAGATGTGAACCTCTCTCCAGACGCTGCTGAGTTTCTGATGAAGAAGATGCTGCGGCTGTACCTGTCGCACGTGATAGAAGTGTCCACCAGAAATACGGATGATGTTAGACTTCTTGACTGGCTAAAGCAGCTGAATTCAGCGGCTGACGTTGAGGATAACTTTTTTACCTATCCTGTCATGCCTGAGATACACCGCTTTATTTCCCACCGTATTCTTCTGGCGCCGCGGGGCTCGGTATTGAGCTTTAGGGCTTACCAGGTTGCATTGTTTACCCTGCTGAGCGGCTGGTCTGGAGAACGCCCAATCGATATGCGTTTCGCGATAGACAAAGTTAGTCAACTCAGGTTTGATCTTCGCAACTATGCGGACAGTGTAGACCTGGACAGCCTTATCGGTGAAGATCAAGTGCGACGTCTGATAGATCATCATTTTCGAAGGCTAGGCGAGGGTCCAAAACACCAACTTACGGAGTTAACTCTAGCCGGGATTACCCGAAGAACAACCCCGATGGTCCTCCTCAGGTATGGAGACTTACCTTCACTGCTGCTAAATGAACAAATACTTTCTGAGAAAGCGTTTGCTGCCTTGTGTGAATCTGTGCAAGGTGTAGGCGCAAAAGGATGGTCAGTAAGCGGTGACACACTGTATCTCGATGTGCCCGAGATACTAAGTCGACTTGAAAAGCCGTTGGAACGAGTCCGACCAGAGGAACGACTCCAAGAACTACTAGCCAAGACTCAAGGCAAGAGAGATGCTAACACCGTGACACAGCTATTTGCCCAGACCCTTTTAGACGAACCACGCATAGAATCAAATGTCGATGATAACAAGATCCTACATGTAAAAGACAAAACAGCGCGAGCACAATTGGTAGAGGAATTCCTCCTTGCGTTCGACATTGACAAGGCTGTCTTGTCAAAGATCGTAGCCGTCAAGAAAGGCTGTTGCGTTGCGGTTTGCTTTAAGGAAGAGCCTGCAACTAAAAGCGAAGATATACCATTCAGCGTAAGTGTTGTGCTGCCTGCGCCATTGGAGAAGCAAGAATCTAAATACGAGGCTAAGGTCCGCAGCAGCATCACTGAGGAACGAAGGTGGCGAGAGCAGTTTCAGCCCTTGGTTACCGCGGTAATGAAACGTCAGCCTGGCAGTTTTTTCCATGCTTTCAAAGAAGCAATGAAAGTGATGCTTTTGCTACCTACTCTGGAGAAGGAAGACCGCGATGCGTTCGCGCAGTACAACCTCGCCTTAGCAAGGGTCATTTTTGATGCGTTAACTCTGGAGGACTCAGAGCGTGAAGAGTGGATAAGAGTCAAGCTCGGCTTCAAGAGATTCCATGACATCACTCCCACTAGAAAGCTTATTAAAGTTCTTTCTTGGCTAGAAGGGCAGGAGACACTGTTTTATGCCAGCTCTGACGATGTGCGTCCTAGGTTGTACCGCAAATTTGAGGTGGGTTTGTCTCCAGCTCCAAATTGGAGGGACGAGTTCATTGCCGAGTGGGGTGGGGAGGATTTTGTGTCTGAAGGGAGACTTCTCCCCTTCGAAAGTTGGGCAGAAGAGCGCAAACGGCTCTACCAATCTGTGCACCAGGCTATGCAAGGAGAGAGGCTTGGTTTTTATGAAGTGGGTAAGTTGCTACTCGGGGATTGCCAATTCAGCGCATTGCTAAAAGCAATGGTGTCGCTGCACCTCTTTCTTAAGCTTGGCAAGGTGCGCCCGTTTGGCTGGAAGCTCACTGACGATTCAGACGACTATTCCGCAATGAAGGTCATCTCTGGTGAATTGCTCCACCAGCAGGAGCTTAGACAAGCCGGTGAGCGGGCGGACGCCCTACTCCGCCAGCTAATACTTCTTTCCTACGAGTGCTCGCCAGAAACACGCGATACATATTGCAGCGCAGTCAAGTGGGTTTTGGAGCGACAGGCACAACTGCACCCCAACGCTCCCCTGGCTACAATCCAAGAGGTGGGGGCTGAGCTTCGAAAATACGAACCCCCTCGTGGGATCAGGGGGAAAGTCCTTGTACCACAGGAACTCATTTCCAAGTGCCCTGGCGATCTCGTCAAATTGGGAGAATTCCTTAGCAAGCTGAATGAAATAATCCGAAGTGAAAGCTGGGTGTCGTTCGCAGTCTCAGCGAAAGTATCGAGCTTTACCCGTGAACTTGCAGGGGAGATGACATGTGAATCTCTTGTGCGGAATATCTTAAAGTTGTATGGTAACTGGGGTCAGCCCTGTCCAGAGGCACTTAAGCCAGATCGGCTCTTGATACGGGTCTCTCAAGAATACAGTAGCGAAATTGGCAGGTCAACTGGATGGGCAGAGAACTTCGTAAGGGAAACTGACGAAGCTTTTATAGACAAGGTCTCAAAAGTTCGAACAAAAACGATAGAAGAGAATGTGAAAGGTATTTGTGATTGGCTGGAACAACAAGTTTGCCGCATTATCAAACCCACATGGAAACGAACATACTCGGACGAGGATGAGCAAAGGTTGCGTGTGTTACTCCAATCGGCAGAAGCTTCGGCAAAAAAGGAAATAGCTGAAGTGGACTCTGCACTGAGGGACGCGCTAGCTCAACTGACTAACGCCCAAGGCAATCTCGCTTTCCTACGCTATGGGCAGTCTTTGACGGAGCACAGGACCCGGCTCCAACAGGATGCCACTGTTCTATCTCAAGTGCCTAATGCACTCTACAGTGCTCGGTTTGGGCCTGCATTTGCTTCGATCAGAGCTCACCTTAGCGAATGGCAGACCTTTTACACTTCTGCCTTTCAAGCTCAGTCAAAGAAAATCAACTCCTGGCTGAAAACGCACGGCCTTGAAGCCTACCGAGAATCAATTGTACAAGCAATGAGCAAGGTCAATACACCTGTTTCCGAGCTTAACAAGGAATTAAGGGAGCAAGGGATAGATCCTTTGAAGCTCCTGCAAGACACGCAAGCTAAGCAACTTCTGGTAATATTCGCTGCTGCAGAGATGTTACAAGCTCTGAAGATGGAGGTGAACAATGATAGTGGTGGGACGGACACCATCTAGGTTACACAAGTTAGGCAGCGCCCTTTCTGTAGTGCTTGGGAAGACCTTTGAGTCGAAACCTAGCGTAGTCAACTTGGGCGAGCAAGTCTTTCTTGACGCTAATGAGCCCCACATGGTTCTCATTTGTGGCAAAAGAGGATTTGGGAAGAGTTATACAATGGGAGTGATCGCTGAGGGACTCTTATCGCTACCAGCGGAAGCAAGGGCAACCTTCGCAACGGTGATCATAGATGCCATGGGAGTCTTTTGGACGATTCAGCAACCATCACCCGACTCGCTGGAGAACTATAGAGATTGGGGGATATCACCCAGAGGTTTCCCCGTGACAGTTTACTACCCTGAAGGCCTTAGCGATAAATATCGGCCCTACGCACAGTTCTTCCATAAAGGATTCCAACTATATCCATCAGAATTAGAGCTCCCTGACTGGCTTTACCTTCTTGACATCGGCGAAAGCCAAGCTCAAGCGGCAGTCCTCTCCCAAGTTTTGAAGCGCGTCAAGGCGATGCGTGGTAGGTACTATTCTCTTGAAGACATGGCAGAAGCGCTCGAGCAAGTGGGGGCTCCAGAGAATATCTATTCCGCCTTGGATCGTAAGCTGGAAAAAGCTCGCAACTGGGGTGTTTTCAGTGACCAGGGACAAAGGATCGAGGATGTGTTTCAGCCTGGAAGTTTCTTGGTGTTTGATCTTAGTGGTGCTGGAGAACTGCCGTGGAACGTTAGAACGCTTCTCACTGCCTTACTCTGCAAGAAGATGTACGGCAAGCGTGCCTTCATAAGAACAAACGAAGAGATCTCCAAGATTTTGGGTGAACAGGTAACCGTTACATTCCCGCTTGTGTGGTTATTCATTGATGAAGCTCACCTATTCGCCCCAGCAGAGAGAGCCACCCCCGCCACAGAACCACTCCTGGAGTGGGTTAGGCAAGGGCGCCGACCGGGTCTATCTCTTGTTGCAGCTACGCAACAACCAGGTGCCTTAGATCGCAGAATATTATCGCAGTGCGACACGTTGATTGTCCAACGGCTTACAGCTGGTCAAGATTCTGCAGCTATCGGCTCAAGGATTTCTGAAATCTATGGAGCCAAGTCTGTCTCAGAATACATGAAAATTCTGCCCAAGGAACCGGGGTACGCAATTGTGCTTAATGATCTGACTGAGGAGGTCGTGCCAGTCCGGATAAGGCCCCGGCAGAGTTGGGATGGAGGGGGCAGTGCGAAAATTGAGGACTATATTAAGACAGGACTCAGCAGTGGACAATAGGGTCTAGGTGAAGAGATGTACGAAGACAGAATTGAACTAATTTTTGATGCTGGACACAGATTACTCAAGTATGGAGGCAAATGTGAGTCACCGCATGGCCACACATTCAAGGCGGAGATTATGCTCAGCTCGGAAAGACTGGACAAAATGGGTTTTGTGGTAGATTTTGTAGAACTCAGAGACAAAATAGGGAAATGGGTAGACGAGCATTGGGATCACGCCTTTTTAATAAATGACCAGGATCAAGAGTTGTTGTCTGCATTGAATTCGCTGAAGGGGAAGAAAATCTTCGTTTTCCGCAACGAGAACCCAACTGCAGAGGTTATGGCAAAATACCTTTACGACCATGTTCACAAGTTGTACGGGGATTTGGTCTCGAAAGTGAGGATTTGGGAGTCCCCAAACCAGTATGCAGAGTATTTCCGGCGGTGATGAAATGAGAAAGATAGGCGTCATCTTGCTTTCGGGTGGATTAGATTCAACGACAGTAGCTGCGTATGCCATGAAGCAGGGATATGAATTGATAGGCATAACTGTCCATTATGGTCAAAAACACAGCAAAGAGGTAGAGTCTGCTAAGAAAATAGCACAGATTATGGGTATGAAGCACGAAGTTATCGATATCTCTTTCTTCAAGAGATTGGCTTGGTACTCAGCTCTGACGAGTTCAGAAAGCTTCACAGTCCCCAAGCAGAGAGACAATAGTAAAATGGCTAAGGACATACCAATAACCTATGTTCCTCTGAGGAACACCTTTTTTGTAACTATCGCCACGGCTTTCGTTGAGAGTGAGGTTTTGAATCTTATTGAGAGAGAAAAAGTTGACCCTAGAGAAGTTCAGGCTTCCATTTTCATAGCTGCCAATGCCATAGATTACAGTGGATATCCTGACTGTAGACCGGAGTACTATGAGCAAATGGCTAAGGCTATTTTTCAAGGAAGTAAATTGGGGGCGCAGTACAAAAAATCAATAAGCATAGAGACCCCGATAATATTGAAAACTAAGGCAGAGATCGTCAAAATGGCTATGGACTTAAAAGCTCCTCTTGAGTATACATGGAGTTGCTATGAAGGGGGAGAGTTGCCCTGCGGAAAATGTGATAGCTGTATTCTAAGAGCTAAAGGATTCGCTGAGGCTGGGTATGAAGATCCCTTGCTCGTGAGGCTTGAGAAGGATGGGAGGAGTGTTAAAGGTAAGTAGAAAGCCAGATGGCCATCCCGAAATATTCTGCTCTGTCCAGGGTGAGGGGGTGAACATAGGCAAGCCAGCAGTATTCTTGAGGCTTGGCCTCTGTAATCTTAAATGCACCTGGTGCGACACGAAATACACTTGGGACTGGACAACCTATAACCCTAAAGAACAACTTGTGGAGATGCCGCTAGGAGATATTGAGCAGGAAATTCTAAGACATAATCGCAAATATTTAGTGGTAACAGGCGGAGAGCCAATGATCCAACAAAACCGGCTTATTCCATTATTAAAACATTTAGAAGGCAGCGGATTTTTCATTGAAGTCGAGACTAATGGGACTATAATACCCGACCAGCGCCTAGTAAACTTAGTAGACCATTGGAGCGTATCTCCAAAACTGCGGAATTCAGGTAACTCCCAGTCTTTGCGAGAGGTCCCGGAGTGCTATAGGCTTTTCGCTGGCATAACTTCAAGTCATTTCAAATACGTAATACAAAGTGAAGATGACTTCAAAGAAGTGCAAACCCTAGCAGACAGGTACGACCTGGTTCCCGAGAAAATTATTCTGATGCCTGAGGCCCAAAGTAGAGAGGACCTTCTGGACAGAAGTAGATGGGTGGTCGAACTTTGTAAAGCACAAGGCTATATATTCTCTACTCGTCTTCATATCCTACTATGGGGCAATGAGAGAGGTAAGTAGATGAACAAGAGACTTCCTGATGTGCAAAATCACGACGAACTTCGGGGAATTGAATTAGACAAGGTAGGGATTACTAACTTGTATTATCCTCTAAGGATAAGAGACAAAGTCAAGGGAGTACAGTATGTAACAGCCAAGATGGACATCCTTGTTGGTTTACATCCCCGGCAGCGTGGGGCTCACTTCAGTCACCTGATCAGTGCACTCGATAAATACAAGTCCAGCACTTTTGGTATGGATAATCTTGTGCGGCTACTCAGAGATGTCAGGAAGCGGCAAGATGAGGAAGGGATACCATTTGATTCGGCATTTATAAGTATTTCTTTCAGGTATTTCGTCGAAAAGACTGCACCTGAATCAAAGCTGAAGTCCCCGGTAGGTTATGCTTGTGGCTTTGAGATTTCCTTGAATAGGCCAGGTTACAAATGCGTTATCGTTAATGTTCCGGTATCGACAGTTTGCCCTTGTAGCAAGGAAATAAGCCAACAGGGTGCGCATAATCAAAGGGGTATAGTGACCATCAAAATTAGGCAGAAGCTGAGCGACAAAAGAATCATTTGGATAGAAGACTTAATCACGATAGCTGAGCAGTCAGCCAGTAGTGACGTATACACTCTGCTAAGAAGGGGCGACGAGAAGTCTATCACAGAAAAGATGTTTTCTAACCCTACTTTTGTGGAAGACGTAGTCAGAAATGTCGTAGTCGGTTTGAAAGAGCAAGTGGGCAACATAGAATATTTTGTGAAGTGTGAGAATTCTGAGTCTATTCATCCACACAATGCCTATGCGGAGACTTCAGGGAAATGTTAGTCTGACAACTCCGCGAATAGCGCTCTCAAAACCAACCGGTTTGCAGGCAAGGAATTTTGCGAAGTCGAAACGCCAGATACGCTTTCGGAGGTGGTTTGTGATGGAAGGACTGCGAAATGAGATTAGGATGCAACTAGAAAATCTATTTGAAGACTCGCTTAGTTTGGGTAGACCCATACCAAACGAAGTTATCAATGCGTACATAAATCATAGACTAGATAAGATCATGCAAATAATAAGGCAATACTTTGGACAGAAGGGTGAAACGTCTCCTAGCCTTTGATGCTGGATTGACTTTTAGCCGGCCAGACAAAGGTTACCGAGAAGACCTTTTCACACCGACGCGAATATCGCTCAGGGAGAGTTCCTGAGCACGTCAGATAAAGGAACCGAAGCTGACTGGGCCAAAAAGGCTGACTTTGTTACTTTTTTGACAGATCATCTAACATGTTGTTTAGCTTGTTGGGGTAATAAAGACCACCTATAAACAATACGAGCACTAACAAAAGAAGAGATAAGGCTGCAATAACGATATTTAGTGGTCTTGGAGTCGATAAACATGATACTGCAGCAATCAACACAATAGCACCAATGAAAAAGAAGACATGAACCTGCAATATAGCTGGGGCAATATCCAATAGCAATCGACGACGAAACCCAGTAATCCGCTTAGCCTTGAATGATGCTGGCATATACTGGTCTACAGCGAAAGCTTCCTCTATCCTGCTGACAGTAGCCTGAAGATACCTAAATCGATAGCTCATAGCAAGCGCATAGACAGCTCCCCAAGCCTGTACACAGATCACAACGATTGCAACAAAAAGAAAGCCCATTCGCATCTTAGGGTCAAGACCAGAAGACTCATATTGGTAGAGAACGTAGAAGAAACCCGTTAAACTAGGGATAATTATTGCTAGGAACTTTAGGATCTCGCTATAGTGCGTATCCATACTCTGCACAAATAAAGCATAGGTTATTTCAGCCAGAGACCTTTGTTCCTTCGAGGTATCATGGTTCTCGATAGGCTCTTTCTGTGTCATCTTGATTCCATTGTCTCCCGATATCTCTCCTTGACCAAGTCTGAATAAATATTATTTTATTCCTATTAATTTCACTAATCAAGTTGAAGACTGTATTTACTTTGCGTATACCAAAATTCCGTAGCTCTCCTGTCGTCGCGTATAATATACACATGCTGAGTCACGTGAACACTAAATAAAACATCGCTTTGTGCAACCCTTGCGCAATCGAGCAGGTGGCTCCCGCCTCCCAGTTTTGACTCAGGCCCTCCTAGGTTGGGTCCTTGCTCCCGAGCTTGTTTTTCGTAAGGGCTTCGTCAGGGTTATTTAGTAGCGGAACACTCATAAAGCGATTGCACCAGCGTAATCAGCGCTTTCTTTGCCTCGAGTTTCAGCCTTTTGTCAGCCTTGATTGCCGGTATGGTATCCGTGATAACCCCTTCTTTGCCTGTTACGAGGTAGTCAACGGTTACCCCTAACTCTTCGGCCAGTTTAGCGAGGGAAGGTAAGGAAGGAGCCCGTTTATCCTGCTCTATGGCTGAAATGTGCTGCGGGGTGAGACTAACAGCTCTGGCGAGCTGCTCCTGGGTAAGTTTTAGGATCTGTCTTCTGTCTTTGATTCTTTCTCCGAGGGTCATTTAAGCGACCTCACTTTCCATCTTAGGGTCAAAATAACCCTTAGGATGTGACTAAAAGTCCCAAATAGTCTGT
>Ga0172363_10001121_pt1 | contig 21396 bp, 20 predicted proteins | sample LakKivs2_kivu2a2_FD_114541 | JGI IMG/M metagenome (GOLD analysis project Ga0172363, IMG submission 114541) | Sediment microbial communities from Lake Kivu, Rwanda - Sediment s2_kivu2a2 | ecosystem: Environmental > Aquatic > Freshwater > Lake > Sediment | place: Rwanda: Western Province, Lake... | reverse complement strand
GAATAATATAAATCAACTTTGTAACACAGGTTGTTTTTGTTTGGTGTTTTTAGTTAGATGACATTTGAAATTCTCATTTTTAGTTAGATTTTGAGATATTATTTTTTTAGACATTTGTTTTAAGACATCATGTAATTTTTTTGACTTAAAATCTATCTCTTGATTTTTCACATATAAATTAATTTCTAAATTCATAAATGATTTTTTCTTCAGAGTAAGACCGCTTGAACGTAAATCTAAATCAACAATAAAATTATCTTGGAATACTGACCTATCTAAGATTTCGTATAAAGTGTGTTTTATTGCTCGGCTTAAATTTAAAACTATTCTTTGCCAATTATCTGAGAAAATTATGGGTTCTACCCAAGTTTGAATGTTTAAATAAAGTGATTTTAGATTTATTGAATCAACTGTTCCGTAATGCACTTTAGTCGTTTTGAACCCCGTTATATGAGAGGTTTTTCTTTTTTTCATTAATTTTTCATTTTTCTCAAGTTTATTTTATAAAAAAATAAGTATATTTCTATATTGAGTCAAAAAAAATTATAATATTATGCGATATGTATATAATATGTTAATCGTTAAATTAGATAATAATATTGGTATTGAGAAGGCACTAAAACTTCTTAAAAGCAAAGTGATTAAAACAAAACAATCACAAGCTCTTATTGAAAGAAAGACATATCAAAAAAAGTCAGTGAAACGTAGAAACCAAGTAAAAAAGGCAATATACGTGCAACAACTAAAAAGAGAGAATAATTAGAGACTTTCATTCAAATTTTTTAATTTGAAGAATGTCAGTTTATCGTATTTTTCGTTTGATACTTTTTCTAATGTTTCATTAAGCCTACTTGTAATCTGAGAATCGTCGGATTGCTCCTTCATTGTGTTAAGTTTAGATAATACAGATTCTCTTAAAGTGTTAAATTCTAATTTAAGTTTTTCATCATCAGATTTTAAAAATTCAATCAGTTCTTTTTTATCAGATTCATTCAAGTCCTCAACATAGTTATTTATCGTTTTGTTAGCGATATTAACCATAGTACTTAAAGGTAAATTAACAACCTCTTTCTTTTGTTGAGTTGATTTTTTTAATGACTCTTTAATTAACTTTCTACTTGAAATTCTTGACTCTATGGTTAAAACATTTATAGAAAATAAGTCATCAATAATTTGATATTGATTTTCAGATTCAGTTTCTTTAACCCAAGATAGAATCTCTGACATTTGGTTTCCTGTTAATTTATTAATCGTATTTTCATAAATGGTTATACATTCATTTATATAATCATCCACTACCGATTCATTCAACCCTTTATTGGAACTCATTTCATCGTATAGATAAAATAGTTTAGAAATATTTTTATTTTCAAGAATATACTTCTTGAAATTTTTCATTTCAGTTTTAAATGTATTTTTACTGTACGATTCTAATATCGTTTTTTCTATCTTAGATTTTAATAAACCAAACTTAATCATAATTGTTTTTAACTATAAATATCAATCTCTTAGAAGTTTATTAAGTTCGTTTTCCATTTCACCTAAATAATTTTTACCTTTAGATAAATCAATAAACGAATCATCTTCAACTAAACTATCATTCTCAAGTAATATCTTTAAATTATCCTTTTTAATACTCTCAGGAATTGGTGGTATTACACCTTCTTCTCCACCTGGAGGTGGGGGTGGTGGAGCTCCTCCGATTTCTGATTCACCACCTGGTGGAGGTGGCGGAGTTGCGGTGCTTGATGTTGCCTCTGTGGTTGAACCATAAAGTTTATCAATATTGTCAAATATACCTGTGTGAGTAATAATTGTTGCGGTATTTGTCAATTCGGCTCCGACCGCTTTTTCAATTCTCTGTTGTTGTAAGTCAAGTTTAATTTCATCATCAGAAAACCCAAGAACGTGTTTTTTTGCCCATGACACCGATACAGGTGCGATACCCTCAATTGCGGTTACCGCATCTTTATACAGTAATATTTTTTCCTTCCAAACATCAATTTTTAATAAATCAGCCTGAGTTGATGGATTAGTTAAACCTAAAGTAAAGTTTGATAATTCATCCTCAAAACCTAATAAAAATAAATGAATGATAGCTATTTTATTCATTTCCGCAATCATACATTTTTGTATTCTATTGATGGTTCTTGCAAAACGAATATCTTGTAATGATAGATTTTTACCCTCTCCAACAACCTCTTCAAATCCTAAAAACGCTTTAGGAACACGTAGTGCGGTCAATAATTTTTTCTGTATGTACTCAATATCGGCAATTTCTGATAGGTTTTGAGCACCGGCTAATGTCTCAATAGGTGACGCTTGTGCCGGGTCACGAACAGGGATGAAATAATCTTGGTCAACTGCCATCTGATTAAATCTCATATCCACGTTACCTGTTTGACTATCAACTACCTGACTTCTCTTAAATTTATTAGCAACACGTTGTACATACGGTTCAACATCTTTATCATCCATATTACCAACGAATACCTTGAATACTCTCCTTTCAGGAGCTCTTGAAGTTCTGTAGATTAACATAGCGTCCTCAGATAATAATAATTGTTTCCAAATACGTCTTGCTTTTTCTAACATAGAAGTACCATACGGAAGTTTTCTATCGTCCCCCATCAATCTAAAGTGAGCCATTTCCCAAGAATTGAATTCCATATCTTTAGCTTTCCACTTAAATCTAAGACCTCTATTTTCTTTAGGTTCCTCAACATTTTGTGATTTAGCAGGCATACCTCTCTCTAAACGTTCAATTTCTATATTTGGAAGTTGCATGCAACCAACAACACCTTTTTCAGGGTCTAATTTAAGATACACAAAATTGTCACCATACTTACATGTGTTTCTTGTCCACATTGGTAAGTTAGTATTGATATCTAAAACGTTATTAAATAAATCGGTTAATATTCCTTTAATTCTTTTGGACTCTGAATAAATCTGCAACATATGTCCATTTTGGTCAACGGTTGTTGATTCTTCTCCATATATGTCTAAAGCCGCTGAAATTTCAGGAGTGTTGTGTGAAAAAATAGTGTCGGTTGCGAAATTTTTATAACCAGGAACCGTTAAGTCATAAACTGGTACGATACCATATGGCTCAATAGAAACTATTTTGTGGTTTACAACATCGTCCACAATTTCTTTTTTTCTACCTATTTTACCAATTTCCAATCCGTATGCCGTCATAAAAGTTGTCCAATTTTTATAACCCCCTTGTCTAAGGGTAGAACGTAATTTACCCATTGTAATGTTCAATACTCTACAAACATTAACCATTAGTTTTTCTCTTTTTGCAACCTCTACCAACAAATCCCAAGGAATTAATTTGAAATTAATTAACTCATAATTTTCAGATATTTTATAATATTTTTTTATATTATATACTGATAGAAAATCCTCCCAATTTTTAAAACCATTAAATCTTAGTTCATTTTGAATTTTTCTATAAGACACACCTAAAGCATTAGAGGTATCTTCAATTGTTCTTTTTTCTTTCGCAACTTCAACAATTTTGGAAAAAGGAATATCAATGTAAGAAGGGTTATTTTTACCCTCTCTTTTACCTTCCCATTTATATTTGCCTTTAGTTCTCGCAACTTCAGACATTTTTTGTCTATATTCAGAATTTGCCCATAATTTTTCATTATTTAATCTAGCATGATACGCTCTATGTTCCTTGATTGTCATAATTTGAAGATTTTGAGGTAAATTATTTTTACCATTAAAGTCTATATGGTGAACTTCTTCATCTTTATCAATCTTCTTATCATAAAACCATTCGGCTATTAAATTATGTTCAGATACCCATCCGTGATGACCTTCATTTGAATTACAAGTGTAAATCCAATTGTATTTTTCGTTATTGTAAAATGACTTACGATAAAATGGCATCATAGAATCACCAGGTCTCAAATTCTCAACAACTTCAAATACCCCATCTCTTTTCAAAAATCTATGACCATATGTGGCAATAATATGAGAATTATCATCAAAAATTATTTTATATGTCATTTCATCACGAGTATAGTGAGCGTTTCTGGCTTTTGCGGGAACAACTTTTTTAAGATTATGGTCGTAAGCGTAAGTAATAAATTCATAGTCTCTACCCTTGTCAGCAAGTTCTTTTATGGTGATAAAACCATCAGGAGTGGCGATTTTAGTATCACCAAAAATGGAATATTCCATTGATTCATAATCATAAAAAGACGCCAAACGAGTTGGTTCATAATATACCGCTTGGGTATAAAGATTACTTTCAATTTTAGTCCATTGATTCGCTAAGTAATAGGTTTGTTGTGCCTGTAAAAGTTCCTTATCGTATTCTTGTTTTGAAGTTGTTTTTAACAACTCTTTTTTGTCAAATCTATAGGTTGGGTAGTCTTGATTTAACAATGCGTTTGGTCCAAACGCCCTTGTTAATTTTTGCCAAACCGTTAATTGTTGATTATTCTCCATATAACTAATTTAAATAAATTAACTAAATAACTAAATAGTAGTTTTAGTATGTATCTTAGATATAAATATTATCTAACACCAAATAACCATCCATACTTAGCATAATCGTCTTTACTAATAGTTTGGTTACTATGTTGTCCAGGTCTATCTGTCATAACCGGCATGACGGGGTTGAAGGATACTTGTTTATTTACGTTTTCATTATTACTGACAGACCATGAATCAATCATCGCTTTAGTCTGTTCTGTAACTTTTGTTAATTGTGTGAATGACGACTCTGCGACATAACAAGCCATCGCTATTGACATAATTAAGTCATCATGATGTCCTTTTTGGTGGTCAGGTCTTCCATTAATATAAACAAACGTATTCATTTCGTTGAATAGTCTTGTACTATAAATGGTGAAACCATGTCTCATAACTTCTTCAAAAGCCGCAATTATCTGGACACGTTTGTTATTAAAGTTTATACCGGGGATTTTTTCTGCGGCTTTAGGGTCCCATTTCCATTTATTTGCGACATCAACACCATCAACATACAAATTTTTATATACCATTTCTTGCATTTTTCTAGCGGTTGATACACCCATACCACCAGTGATATCAATAACCACAAAACATGAGTACATATTCGCCCATTTGTAACATATTTCCGCCATAGTATCAGGAGGTAATTTACCAACAAATTCAGCCACCTGTTCCCTTGCATCAAAATCAATAATTTGGAAGGAACTAAAGTCCTCACTATCTCCTCTACTTACATCCACACCCATTACATACTTGTGACTAATTACAGGTTCTTTCCATATCCAAAGAGAATTACCCATCATCTTATTTTGTGGTTCTCTTATCATATTCTCTCTAACATTTTGCATTAGATTAGAATCAAATACATTATCACCTGAACCTAAAAAGTTACACTCTAATTCCTGAGAAATTTTTCTCTTATCGTACTTTAATTTTTTTACCATTTTTTCAAACCAATCAGAACATGGTTTGTATCCGTCATCCATTAATCTCTTTACCTCATCATAATCTCTTGTATTAAAAGGTACTTCTCCCCAACTTAATAAAGTATCGGGTCCGTACTCTTCTTTATTTAACAAGTAATGAATGATATCTTTTGTTTTTACAAAATATAAATCATTAGTATATCTTGGGTCTCTGAACCAAAACATTTCAGAAATTTTAAAATCATTCATATTTCTGTTGGCTTGGTCATATATTTCATAATAGATTGGGTCATATCCATTAGGTGTTGAAATAACAATAACTTTACCACCCGTTGATAACGACGCCATACAAGCCGCCCAGAAGTCACTGTCGGCTTCAATAAACGCCGCCTCATCAAATATTAGTACTGTCGGTGTAAAACCTCTAAGAGCATCCTTTGATGTTGCAACCGCTTTAACTTCACAACCATTATTTAATTTGTAGTGTTTTTGAGAATTTTTTTCAGGTGAAAAATCAACACCAACCCAACTAGGCCATTGACTAACAAATGCTCGTATCTTGTTCGCCATTTCTAACGAGGTGTCAAGTTTGTTAGCGATAATCAATATTTTTTCAGGTTTTGTTTTTTTGGCAAATGCTAATTTTTTAGATAACCAAGCCGCGGTAACTGTGGAAACTCCCGCCTGTCTGTATTTTAATGCAATATTTTCATTGAAGTTTTCATAGTCATCTAACAATGAAATTTGGTCAGGAAATAACTCTAAGGGTACGTATTTTGATACTGTGTTATCGTAAGTTTGTAAGTAAGTTTTTAACGCATATGGGGTATCTCTCATACACTTGACATACTCCATCATTACTTGTTCTTTTGTTAAACTCATAAAATCATTTCTATATAAATATCAAAACCCCCAACAAGTGGGGGTTTTAATTATTTTTAGTATTTTACAGACCTAAATCCGCTAAATCAATATCATCTAAATCATCTTCATCCCATTTAGACGCTTCATCTTCATACTCTTGTTTTTTAAGGTCAGATACTATTTCATCAACCAACCTTTTTATGAATTTTTCACCTTGTGGGTCACCCTTTAAAATTAACTTAGCAACCTTAAAGAATTCCTCAGTATCTAATTTAGAAAATCTCATAAACAAATAATGTTGTATTTGTTTTTTATCATCTTCAAATAGTTCTATCGGATAAGCCGCGGTGAGTTTTTCCCAAAAAATAGGACCTAGTCTCATATCCCAAATTTCAGCCGGTAGAGTATCTTCAGAACCCATCACCATTTCAGCTTGTTTTGGGTCGTCAGGTAACCCGTGAGTACCAAATATCTCATAGATACCCTTAATTAATTCATGTATTAGCAGTGGAAATGTTGCGGCTCTTGCGATAACAGTTGGTGGGTCAGTTTGAGCATCTACTTTGGTTTGACCTAATTGACCCCCACCTGAAGCCGCCATGGATTCCATATCAGGCATAACCCAATACAAGTGGTCCATTAACGACTGATTAACACCATATAAATTAACTAGTCGGGGGTCTAATCTATCTAACTCATCTCTAACTAATTCAAACATATAGTGACTTTTTTTAGACGCTCCTTGGATTAATGAATTGATAAATCTTCTTTTAGCCTTTTCTAAGTTGAATTTTTCAAATTCATCCACAAAGTCTTCAATATCTCCTTGATGTTTAAAAGCCTTTTTAACGTCCTCTTCTTTAGGTTTTTTTGGTTGTCCTCTCATCCCTTCTTGAGATGATAAAGGTCCTCGTACTAACTTGGCATCAAATTGAATACCCCCTTCAGGTATTCCCATTTCTTTCTTAACCAAATCAACCGCTAAATTTTCAAGATACTCTTTGTTTCTGAATTCAATCCCCATTACTTGTTGTAATGATTGCATCGCCATCATCATCAACTGCCTTAAAGGATTACCTCCCTGTAATGGTGCGGTAGTTCCCAAATATCTTCTAACAGTGTCAACAGAATCCTTAAATCTTTTTGAAGAAACCAATTCAACAAAGTCTCTATCACCTTTTGGCATTGCCGGGTGAGCAGAATAGGGAGTTAATTTACCTGTAATTTTTCTTTCAATATTAGGGTCCATTCTTTCAGGACCTTCATAATCTATTGGAGCCTCTTTTATGTTAGTCTTTAAATTTTCCAAAATAGTTTTTTCTTTTTTTGTTAAACCTTCCTTAACTAACTTTTTCTCAAGTTGATTCTTGATATTTAATTTTTTTTCCATTTCAATATTTAAACTCATAATTATTTCAAATTAATTCCAATTTTATCAAAAGATAACCAATCAGGTATTTTAGCCTTTGGTGCTGGTTCATATTTTGGTTTGTATGGTGTTTCGGGTGTTGGTCTTGATGGGGTATCAACATCGGGTTTTACCGGAGTTTCAACTTCTTTTTCTTTTGCTTTTGGAGCTGGTTCATATTTTGGTTTGTATGGTGTTGCGGGTTTTGGTCTTGATGGGGTATCAACATCGGGTTTTACCGGAGTTTCAATTTCCTTCTCAGCTTCCATTATTGTCTTAATAAAATCTTTTTTAGACATTTTAGGTGTAATATGCTTTTCAACCATCTTAATAATACTTTCCTCTAATTTTTGTTCAAAAGTAGGGTTAAGAGTTTTACCTAAATTTTTCTTATATTGACCTGTTGCAGTACTCATTAATTTCTTGTTAAAATTATCCATTCCAAATTCTTCTTTAGTTTCTTTTTTCTTTTCAGGTAATTTACTATAATCTTTTGTTGAGTCAGCAAATTCTTTTGCCATCTTACACCATTTCTTTTGTTCTTTTGTTTTACCATCACCGCACTTAGCAAAAAATAGTTTTTGTTGTGATTTTGATTCAAACTTCTCACTAACTTCTTTAGATTGCATCGCAATTGCTAAATCTTCTATTCCATCATCTTCACTAACAACCGTTAATTTTTTAGTTGCGGGGTCTATTGACATAGGTACTCCCTTTTTACCCAACATATCCTCAACCGCCTTTCTATCGGCATCATTACTAGGGTCAAAAGTTGTCGTTGTTGAGGTTTTAGTAACCGCTTCCTTATTTTCTTTCTTAGCTTCAACTAATCTATTGTATAAAGCGTCTATTTGTTTTTCATTAAGTTCGGCTAAGGTACTACTTTTTAGACCATGCTCAACCAATTTTAGTATTTTTTTATTGTTCTTCATAACTTAGTTTTTTTTCAAACTCAAGAACTTTGTCTCTTTCGTATAGTTTATTTTTAACATTTTCTTCAGTGTCACCAAACCTAAAAACTAATCTTTTATCAAACTCAAAATCAGTATATTCAGTTTCTTCTTCCCAAGATAATGCAATAACATCATCAATGGCATCTGTCATACAAAAAAAATCGGAGTTCTGAATAACCGACATTTTTATTGTCCCGCTTTTTAGAACTCCTACTTTTTTTATAAAATCTATATCGGGTGGTGAGGGATAACCGTTTGATGGTTTTGATTCCCAACTTTCACCCCAAACATCCTTTACTGTATTGGAAAAAATAAATTCATATATACTTTCTCCTTTATAGTTAGGGCCTAATTCATTTACGTATATTAAATAACTCATAGAATTTCACCTTTTGGTGTTACTCTAAATTTACTCTCATTTAATTCAAAAACCAAATTTTTAAATTTAGTTTTACCTAAAAGATTAGCTTCAGAATTTTGACTAAAGAATTTTCTAGCCATAACTTCTTGTTCAATACCCTCCGATAATGTTTTAATCTTATTGATAATTTGTTTTTTGTTCTCGTTTATTTGTTTTTCTTTGTCTGATGTTTTGAAATAACCTTTTAGGATTTTATCAACTTTTGATTCACTGAACAATCCTTCAATCATTTCCTCAACTTTAGCAGCTTCGTTTTCTTTCATTCCATCTACTTTAAGTTTGGTAGGACCTACTTTTTTTGGTGGATGAGAATCTCCTTCAATATCATCAGTCTCACTAAAAATTCCTTTGAACATTTTTTTAGCATCAGACATATCAAATTCTTCTTCCATTTCAGGTGATGGTTCAGCTACAGGTTCCTCAGGAGTCATTTCCTCGTCTCCCATGTCAGGCATTTGTTCCATATCCATCTCTTCTTCACCTTCAATTCCTTCAAACTTATTTACAATTTCTTCTTTATCTTCTTCATCCAAGTTACCTAATTCTAATGCTGATAAAACAGAATTGATTACGTATTTAATGTCTTTTGAAGACATTGGTTCTTCAGGATTTTCTCTAAAAGTTCTTAATTTCTGAGCCAATTTACCTGTTAGTTTTTGGATGGTTTTAAATGTTACCACTTCATCTTCTTCCATATCAGGTTCGGTTTCCATATCCATATCCATATCTGACGGCATTTCTTCAGTTGGCATTTCAGGTTCAGGAGCTGGCATTTCTTCAGGTGATGGTGCAGGAGCGGGTGCAGGAGCGGGCGCAGGAGCGGGCGCAGGTGCTGGAGCGGGAACTTGTTCCTCAATCTCTTTAACCCCTTTAGGATTCTTTAAAAAGAATCTTGTTCCGTCTTCACTTTCATTAAATAATGAAATATTAGAATCGTTACCTACAAGAGAATTAACTTCTTTAGTAATTAAATTAAGTCTTTTGAAAGCTTGTGAATATGAAGAATAGTATTTTCTATTTTTCATTGGTTCCAAATAATCAAATTCCGATTCATTAATTGATTTTTTTATGACGTATCCGTTCTTTTCTTTATCAATTCTATATTGATTTCCGTCAGCTAAAGTTTTATTAAACTCAACTGATTTATCTTCGTTAATTGGGTTAGGAATATTTTCTTTGTATCTGGCAATTTCAATCATACGATTGATTTTATCCATTCCTTGTAATTTTTCACTACCAATTGGTTTAAGTTTTCCCATTTTTTTGTTATTAAAAAAAATTATTTTTATATAAATATATCTCAGAAAAGAAATATTTTATACTATTAAATTATTTACTTACTAATCTCTTTGAGAGAATACTCTTTATCAACATGCTCCGTTTCAAAATTATATAACTTCTCAATATACCCATTTCTTCTAAGAACTTTAAAGACCAAATTTTCATCAGAATATTCTCCTTCTTTTTGAAGTCCGCAAGTCCTATATTTTTTAAGTTTATCCTTGTATTTTTTGATTAATTTTTTAGCCTCTTCAACTGACTCGTCTTTGGCATTTTCAAGAACACCATCAATCATATCCATCCATTGTTTTGATTTTGATTTAATCAAATCAGTATCAACTTTGATATTTTCTTTTTTTGGTTTGTTCGCCCACTCATCAAATAACACGGAATAAACACCACTACTAAAATGCGCCTCAGTTTCATTTTGAACATATAATTCCACATCATAACCAAATATTTTTAAGTTATGTTTATCGTTATAAATTGTTTTTTTTAATGTAAATAACTCCTCATACAATGGTAACTGTTCCTCAGGAAACTGCTCAAAATTTGCAACAATGTGTAAATCAACATCAGAAAATTCTGACCAATTATAGTTAGCTAATGAGCCTGTCATAATTATATCGGTCACAATAATGTCAACTTTCAAAAATTCAATAAAATCATTAGCAATACCCAAAAGTTTTTTTCTTACATTTGGATTTATTTTAATTTCACTACCTTCTTTAATCCATACCTTAGGATTTAAAGTTTTTTGGTTTTTGAAACTTGATAAAATCTTAGTTAGATTACTCATTACTCATAAATACTTGAGTTGAGTTAATTATTAAATTTTTTTGTACTTATAAGATTTTGCAATTTTAGATGTGAAAAACTTACCTTGTGACTCACTCATTCTGAATTGAGTGTATAGTTGGTGTGGGACCTCATCATATTCGTAAAGTAACCCATTATTAAAGGTAACCAATAATTTTTTAGTTTCTGTATCATATTCAGTTTTTTTAATGTTACTTGACTGAATTTCATTAATAATTTTTGTACCTTTGATTTCTTCTTTTAGTATAGCCATAACTTTTTTTTTAAAAAATAATTACTATCATTTAAAAAAAAATAGTTATGACGGAATCTGCGGATAATGAAAACAAAAAAACTAAAAGCTCTGACAATGGTACTCCTGTTTTGGATAACTTTAGTAGGGATTTGATTAAACTTGCTGAAGAAGGTAAATTGGACCCTGTTGTCGGTCGTGAGAGAGAAATTACAAGAATCGCTCAAATTTTATCAAGAAGAAAGAAAAATAATCCAATTATTATTGGGGAACCTGGTTGTGGTAAAACCGCAATTGCCGAAGGTTTGGCAATTAAAATTTTTGAGGGTGACTGCCCAAGAAATCTACAGGATAAAAGAATCGTTTCTTTGGATATGACTTCAATCGTTGCCGGAACAAAGTATCGTGGTCAATTTGAAGAAAGAATGAAGGTAATCATTGAAGAATTACAAAATAACCCAAATATAATTGTGTTTATTGATGAAATCCATACGATTGTTGGTGCTGGTAATTCTTCAGGTTCGTTGGATGCTTCAAACATATTCAAACCTGCATTAGCCAGGGGTGAGATACAATGCGTTGGTGCAACAACAAACGATGAATACCGTAAAAATTTTGAGAAAGATGGAGCACTTGAAAGAAGATTCCAAAAAGTTATGGTTGACCCATCAACAAAATCAGAAACTTTACAAATTCTAAAAAATACAAAAGATAAATATGAAAAATATCATAAAGTGTCTTATTCCGATTCTATTCTAAGTCTATGTGTTGATTTGGCTGAACGATATATCACTGATAGAGAATTTCCCGATAAAGCATTTGATATTATTGATGAAGTTGGAGCACGTAGTCAAGTTGAGATTAAAATGCCCCAAATTATTGAGGATTTAAAACAACAGGCTTTAGATATTAAACAAGAAAAATTAGAAGTTGTTAAGAAACAAAATTACGAAGAAGCTGCAAATCTTAGAGATAAAGAAAAGAAAATTCTTAGTAAGTTAGATGAAGAAAAGAAAAAATTTGAGGAAGAATTAATCAGTTCTAAAAAAGAAGTCACTGAAGAATTGGTGTATGAAGTAGTGTCTAACATGACTAAAATTCCAATCTCTAAATTAAATTCAAATGAAACAAAATTACTTACTGATTTAGAAAAAAATCTATCTGATAAAGTTATTGGTCAATCCGAAGCCGTTTCAAAAATTGCAAAATCAATTAGACGAAATAGATTGGGTATTAAGGACCCAAACAAACCAATTGGTTCATTCATATTTTTGGGTTCAACAGGGGTGGGTAAATGTATTTGTGGTAATACAGAAATTACCGTTAGAAATAAGGTAACAGGAGAGGTTAAAACGATAAATATAAAAAATATAGTACCCGACACCAATTAGTCCGAACTTTTTAAATCTTCGTGATATTTATTATAAAATAGATATTATGAAAATAAAAACGAGCAAGGGAATTAAAGAGGTAAACGAAGTTTTCCCAGATTTAGAAACTTTTAAAAACCATGTTTTAAAATTAGATAAAAACATACGCTACGATAACGAAATTATAAAAAAAGAAATTGAATCTTTGATGATTAAATTAAAAGAACAAAATGGTGTTGTTTCGTTATCATTGATGCGTGGTTGGTTAGTTAAAAATTATGGTTTTAATACTAAAAAGTGGGGTAAATTAAATTATTTTTTAGAACGTGGGTGGGATGAAGAAAATGCCTCAGTTGAACTGGAAAAACGAAATAAAGAACTTAAACAAAGAAATCGTTTATGTGTCGAATATTGGTTAAATAAAGGTTTTTCAGTCGAAGAAGGTATTAATGAAATTTCCAAACAACAACAAAAATCTTCTAAATATGTTAAAACTCGCCATGGCAAATCAAAACAAATGTTATCTGATAAAGGTTACAGTGAAGAAGATATAAAACGTATTTGTTTAACGCCATCAAATATTGAATTCTGGATTAATAAGGGGTTTTCTGAAAATGAGGCAAAAAATATTATTAGTAAAAACCAAACTGAAGCCGCGAAACAAGTTGATTTTGAAAAAAGACTAATACCATCTAACATTGAATATTGGATAAATAAAGGGTGTTCAAAAGAAGAAGCAAGACAAAATGTGTCAGAACATCAATCAACTTTTAGCCTTCAAAAATGTATTCTAAAATATGGTGATGAAGATGGTAAAAAACGTTTTAATAAACGACAAAATAAATGGTTAAATTCATTATTAACTAATGGTAATATGGTTATTGGGTATTCTAAAATATCTCAAGATTTATTCTATAAAATTTTAGAAACGTATGATATTAACAACAGAGATAAGATTTATTTTGCAACACATAATAGTGAGTTTAAATTAGATAAAAAAGAAGGTGGGGTTTGGTTATATGATTTTACCGATATTGAAAATAAAAAAATAATTGAGTTTAATGGAGATATGTTTCACGGAAACCCAAAGAAATATAATAGTATGGATAATCCACACCCATTTAGAAAAACAATTACAGCTCAAGAGATGTGGGATAAAGATAAACAAAAATTAGAGGTTGCGATTGAAAAAGGTTTTGATGTAATGGTTATATGGGATTCAGAATATAGGTGGGGTAATAAACAAGAAATAATAAATAAATGTATAAAATTTTTAAAAAACAAATAATATGAATGGAATTGAAAAATTAGATAATGTTTTTTTATTTGATAAACACGAATTTGATTCATTAAAAAAAATTACTAAAACAACTAAAATATCAGATTATGAAATATTAACCGACACCGGTTTTGTTGATATTGAGGCATTACATGAAACAATACCTTATGAGGTTTATCACCTTAAATTATCTGATGGTAAAGAACTCAAATGTGCCGATAATCATATTGTTTTTTATATTGACAATATGGAAGAAGTTTTTGTGAAGAATTTAAATGTTGGTGATAAAATATGTGTATTTGGTGACGATAAATTAGAAGAATGTGAAGTTGTATCAATAACTAATTTAGGTTACGAAGAAGTTATGTATGATTTAGAATTGAAAGAAGGTTCTAATAGAAGATATTATACTAATGGTATTTTATCTCACAATACTCTTTTGGCAAAACAATTGGCAAAAGAAATATTCGGAAGCGAAGACAATCTTATCAGAATTGATATGTCTGAATTCCAAGAAAAACACACAATATCTCGTTTGATAGGAGCTCCTCCTGGTTATGTTGGTTATGATGAAGGAGGTCAATTAACTGAACAGGTTAAAAACAAACCATACTCAGTGATTCTTTTTGATGAAATTGAAAAGGCAAATAAAGATATCTTTTCAACACTACTACAAGTATTAGATGATGGTCATATTACCGATGGACTTGGAAGAAAAATCAATTTTAAAAATTGTGTGATTATTATGACATCAAATATTGGTGTTAAAAAACTTGAGGAATTTGGCGCTGGTATTGGATTTAGAGCATCAAATAATTCATACATTGAGGAAGAATATAAAAGAGATACTCTAAAAAAGGAATTGAAGAAGTTTTTCGCACCTGAATTTTTAAATAGGATTGATGAAATCATTGTGTTTAATCCACTTAAAAAGGAACAAATTGATGAGATTGTTAAACTTGAACTTGATAAGTTAATTAATCGTTTATCAGGTTTAAGATACAACTTTACTTATGGTTCAGATATTATTGATTTGATATCTGAGGCAGGATTTGACCCCACATATGGAGCAAGACCACTAAAACGAGCAATACAAGATAAAATTGAGGACTTTATATCTGAAGAAGTATTAAAGGGTTCAGTTGTTGAGGATGGTAAATACGAGTTGTCGGTTTCGGATGGAGCGGTTAAAATTACGGAACCCAAAAAGGGTAGAAAGAAAAAAGGGGAATAAATCCCCTTTTTTTATGCTAATCTTTGACTTGCTATTTGTTCGATTGTGTTAATTAATTTTGAATACACTTCAAAATGTTGTACCGCTTTATCAATAGTGTCGGTTAAATTTTGTTTTTTATCTGGTGGCATTTTAGAAGCCGATACTTTAGTTTTAAGACTCTGTAAGTCACCCATTATTCTGATATTAGGTCTATCAAGTTTCTGTAATTGTTTTGTCAAACCACGAAGACTACTCAAATGTTTAAAATAATCATATCCTTCACCTCTCCAAACACCCTTTAATCCTTGATACCTATCTACGATGGGGTCAAATATACCCTCTTTCATTTCTTGTTCCTGTATAACCTTATTTACAATACGCTCTAAATCAGATTCAGTTAGTCTAACAATTTTACCCATAATCTTTTTTCTAATAAATATTATCAAAACATAGAATATTGAGTAATTTCAGAAAATGGATACTTTTTACCACCAAGGGTTTCAATAATTTTTTTACCAGCTTCAATACCCGAGATAACATCTTCAATGATAACATATTCTTCAGGACTGTGCATTCGGTAGTACCCAATTGAGAAATTTATACATGAGAAATCAAATTGTTTTTTTAAAGCGTATACATCTGTATAAGGGTGGGATTGGTAAAGTTGTCTTCCTTTAAACTCTTCGCTGAGTACTTTATCACACCCTTTAAAAAATTCTCCGTTTTTATCAAATAATTTAACACCCATACAATACTCAGTTACCATCCAGTTATATGGTGCGTCAAATTGAATTGCGAATCCTACGTTATCAAAGAATTCTTTATTTGATTTCTTTGACCCATGACAACCTGTTTCTTCTGAAACAAAAAACGCCGCTTTTAGGTTTGGCATTTCTTTTAACAGCTCCAAACAAGCGAATATACCGCATTTATCATCACCACCAATACCTGTTGGTTTCCCTTGGTTATTAAATGCTTTTAATGCCGGTTTCATTTCGTTTTGGAAATTGGGGAGCTCCATTTCTCTGATATTGATGGTATCAAGAGGATGGACAGTATCTGTGTGAGATACCACGCAAGGGTAAAAATAACCGGTTTTATCAGAACCATCATCTTTGGTTGCATATATGTTACCGTATTCATCCACCCAAAATGGAATATTGTTAGTTACCATCCAATTTGAAATGAATTCAATCATTTTTGATTCTTGGTAGGTTACTGTTGGTACCGATAATACGGATTTGAGTAAATTTAAGTCTCTTTGCATGATACAAAGATAATCAAATTATTTAGAAAAGCTCAGGATGGTATAAGAAATTTTTAAAATCTTCAAAATTTATTGACATTCTTTGGACGTTACTACCTCCAAAATTACCTGTTTTTGAATAATCTATAATAATTTTTCCATCATCAAAATCGTTAATTTTGAATTGTGATGGTAATTCTTCACCAAAACCTTTTTCTTTAGGAAACTTATTCCATCGTTTAATACTATAACCTAATTTTTTTACTAAATCATAGAATTTTTGATACTCAATAAGATGACCTTCCTCAAAATCTTCAAGAACTCTATCTTTCAGTCTTTCCAAGATTCTATTAACCTCTCTTTGGAACCCTTCGTCATCAAAATTTTCACTATCATAATATGAATAATAATCATAATACAAATCCTCGTCAATTTCTAAACCATTTTGTTGTACAAAATTTTTAAACATATCAAGGATTGAACCATCATGTGGAGTTTTTGTTTGGTCCCAATAAAAAATCAAAGTATCAAGAGTTGTTAAATAAATCTCACCACATTCCTTTTCAATAAAACCGTAATTAGTTAATTTATCACACATTTTGTTTTCAACATAATTAACACAACCTGTTTTTAAAGCATCATCGTGTCTGTGACTATATTCATATCCAATATCTGAAGCTTGGTCTTGGAATTTATCGTAAAAAAATCTACCGACTTCTTCGGGGTTACTTACATCAAAGTCGGATAAACCAGGATTAACCATCCTTATAATACTTCTAAATAACTCTAAATTTTCTTCATTAAAATAGTAAAGGATATATCCTTCTCTCATTTCTTCATTACCCCAATAATCATCAACAAATACATTCCCGTAATTTGACTGACAAGCATTAAATGTGTTTTTAGCGTGATTATATACACCATCATTAAAATAGATTGATTCAAATTCCTCTCGAGTAAAATTTAATTTAACTTTAGACTTACCTCTATATGTTTGAGAGACCTTTACAATAGTAACAACCCTGTCTTCATCCGCATATTTGACAAATATTGGATTTAAATTAGAATCTCTAAATTGTATTAACGCTTGATATAATTCCATTTAATAACTTTTTTTTCATAAATATTTGTGATTTTGGTATTTCTTTGTATATTTGTAAAATAATACGTTATTTGAAATATGGGGGTGACTTGGATTTGACAGGGGTGATTCTGTTATAAGATGCACGTCAAGGATGAACTAACCTTGTAAAACTGGTTCAAAAGATAAACGACAACGTTATCAGCAAACTTTCAGCAGTAGGACTTGTTCGTACTGAGGAAACAGTAGAAGTGGTCTAATCAGGGATTAGCCTACAAAAGGGGTCGGTGGACACATAACCTTGCAACAGAAGTCTTTACAAAGGTGTGGTTTCTACCCAAAAAGAAACAAGTGGAGGATTAGTTCTCAGTAAAACGAACCACTATAAAATAAGGGAATTGTGAAGTTTCGGATTGTTTAGAAAAACAATGAACTAAACGTGTAGTGTCTTATTTCAAACATTTTTGGACGGGGTTTCGACTACCCCCACCTCCACCAAATTAAAAACCCCTCCGAAGAGGGGTTTTTTTATTATCCAAAATATTTGGTCCATATTTTTTCGGACTGTAGTGAGTTCCACCAAAGACCTAATTTATTCAAAATTTTAAAGTTTGATAATAGAATTGCCCATCTCATTTTTTTAACAATACTTTTAACTTTAGATGGGTTAGCGAAGAACAAAGGATTTACCCAAGGTATTTCTTTTGATACCACAACAGGAATGTTATTATTAACAAAATCCGCAGTTACAATATTAAATGTTTCGGTAAATGAAACTTGCATACCTAAATCCATTGACTGTATAACATCAATAAACTCATCATGAGTCAACCAATCATATTCAACTAATTCGTGTTTTGGATTGTTTTTAAACAACTCTCTGAGGTTTTTAAGTACAGGTTCTCCCTTACCTTCTACTCTCTTAACATTGATATGGAACTTCAATTTTTTTCCATATGTATCTGCATAATCAATAGCGGCAACAGCTTGTATTAATTGGTTTTTAAGTGGTCTAACCGCTCCAAAACAACCAATATTGATTGTTTTTTTACAAGAGTCTTTAGTTTTGTTTTTGTTAAAAAATCCAACAGGGTAGTAGTTTGGAAGATAAACAAATTCTTTGTTTGTTAACATTTCAAAATTCTGATTTGTTTCCAAATCATTTGCCGATACTTTAACATTTGGGTATTTTAAATATTCATAAATCCATTCCACTGCAATACCTTCATTTGATAAAAATGATATATCACTGTGTAATCTTATTATCCATTCAACATTAGGATGTAATTTAGTTAAAACTTCAAATTTTGAAGGTACGACCCAAAGAGCTTCAATAACAACATGAGTCGGTTTGTACTTAGTTACTTCCCTGTCAATACAATTATTGTCAATAACCTCAACTAAATGAGATTCTATACCATTTTTGTTTAACATATCTGAAACAAAACTCGCGGAATTTAATAGACCTGAAGAAATGGTGTTATGATTTGAATGTGATGACTGTCTTTTTTTAAGGATAAAGAGAACCTTTTTTTCTTTTTTCATGTGGGTGGATTATACCCATAAATAAGGTAGAAAGTTCAAATGTGTATTACTATTTTGTAATATTTTTAAAATAAAAAACCCCTCACTCGGAGGGGTTTCTTTTTAACTCTCTTTTTCTTTGTATTGATAAATTACTTTATCAATTCTTTTGTCGGTGTAACTGGTACATTCTTGATGAATTTTTTCAAAATCTCTGTAGAAATTAGAGAATCTTTCTTGGATTTCTCTATGATGTTCATCAAAACGACGATGGTGATTTTCAAAATCCCATCTGTAGGATTCTTTAAAACCTTGAACATCTCTTTGGATTTTTTGAACTCTATTCATCCCCAAAATCACCACCCCTACCAATGTCAGAGCAATAACTGTAAGAATACCTAAAGTAAAATAAAACATTTCCATAAAATAAAAGAATTATTGTTTATACCTGAATGGTATTAAAAATATAGGAATAAAAAAAGGTGAGACAAGCTTACATGTGAAATCGTTGCAGTGACAGGATTCGAACCTGTGATTTTGACCTTATGAGAGTCACGAGATGGGCCCCTTCTCTACACTGCGATGTAATAGTTAAACGAAGCCTGAGATTACAGCTTTTATTGAGAACCTTTTGAGTCATTATTGTTTCTACTCTTATCCACTTTCTTTTGGAAAGTATTTCTCAGTGACGGTTTTCTAGGTTTACCACTCCTTGAGGTCTTGGTTACTCTCTTATTACTCAACTCTCTTCGAGGATGCCTCCCCAATTAATCCTTGCGGGACTAGAGGTCTTTGGTAAAACTACACTCAGACTTGGGGTCTTTGTGTGCAATGAACGGCTCATTACTATGTAGTCACCTTTCACCAAAACCTGGTAGACATTTTTCCTTAGATTTCATAATTAATAGGACTTAATTCTAGTCATAAGTTTTGTGTCGTGGATGTGTCGAAGTAGTGGTCTACCCTAAGCTCAGTCATCTTTTGAACAACTGAATACTAAACTACTCCGTGAGATGTCCCCACCTCCATATTTCAAGTTTACTTCGTACCAAGACCTTGGCGGGTCTTTGATAAGGATAGTAGCGACACCACTCGTTCTCTATCTTACCTTTCGGTTTTAAGTCCACTTTCGTATTGGAACCCGCAATTATGCAGTTGGATAACTACACCTCTTACTTGATTCCTATGGGTTATTCTTATTGGTGTTCCCACCTCAACCAAACAATCCACATTGCTTGGTCACCCAACCACTTTCCCTAAAGCGTCGCCCTCAGTACTGAAGGTCAGGTGATATCCCACTTGTATACTCGAGTTCGGTTTCCCAAACCGCAGAATCATCAACACAGGTGATTCCACTTTATCCTACTTTCGTAGTTTATTTAACGACCATATACGGCCGATTATCTTTTACAGGTTATCATGGCCCCGAAGGGATACTTTCACCTGATGGATAATTTCATATTTCAAAGAACTTTATCGGACGTTTCCGATTTGTTTGACAAAGATACGACATTTTTTCTTTCGTGTCAAGTACTTTGTTATTTTTTTTTGAGATTTGGAAACTTAATTTGTTTTACCACTTATTGCGAACCTTAATCTCAAATTCTTTACAAACTTACGACATTTTTTTCAATCTGTCAAATTTTTTGTAAAATTTTTTTGATTTAACTTCCGAGTATCTTTCATCACCTATAGGTGTCAAATCTTTTACAAATGTAAGAATAAATATTGGATAAACAAGCAAAATGAAAAAAAAATTATAAATTCATCAATTTTTTCATTTTTTTGAGTTCTTCGGTTAAGATATCTGATTGATTATCAGTTGATTCTGTTTGATTAATTACTTTACTGGCAATCCCAACTTGAGGTAAAGTAGTCCCCACCATTCCCTGGACCCCTGGCACATCTGAAAGTTTCGTATATTGTTTAATGGCGCTTTGTGATTTTTCTTCTGGTTTATTATTGGTTGTTGTTCCTTTTATAAAATCATTGTAATTTGGAACTAACTCTAACTCACCCGATTTATTTTTTTTATATTCAAATTTTTGGAACTCTCTTGGATTTTCTCCGATTATATCTCCTTCATATACTGATGAACCATTAGCAAGACCAGTCTTTAACGAGAATCCTTTCATTTTAACTGCATTGTCAGCACCAACAACACTAATCCATTCCGGCTGTTCTATATTAATTTTACCCGAAATTGGAGCTTTTACTTGATTTCCTGATAGAGGTTCAATTGGCATTATTTTAAAAGTTTTTTAATTCTACTTATATCTTGT
>Ga0172363_10001118_pt1 | contig 21424 bp, 13 predicted proteins | sample LakKivs2_kivu2a2_FD_114541 | JGI IMG/M metagenome (GOLD analysis project Ga0172363, IMG submission 114541) | Sediment microbial communities from Lake Kivu, Rwanda - Sediment s2_kivu2a2 | ecosystem: Environmental > Aquatic > Freshwater > Lake > Sediment | place: Rwanda: Western Province, Lake... | reverse complement strand
AGAAGCGGGACACGGAACTGGCGGGGGCCGGATGGACCGTGGTCAGGTTCGGCGAGACCGAGCTCGAGGAGAAGGGCGAGGCCGTCCGCATGAAGCTGGCCGAGACCATATACAAATGCTGGAAGAGAGCCCTGAGCAAGCAGGAGGCCATGTCCAAGGTCTCGGACGCGCAAGCCGAGAACTTGCTCAAGAACGCAGGAGCCAGAGATGGCAACACCAATCCGTGAAAGAGGCATCAGCTGGGTGGAGGCCTACGGTGACAAGTCCACCTACCTAAAGAACCAGATGCACAAACAGATCGGGCCTGGCTCGTATTTCAGGTGGGAGGGCCATGACTCGACGACTGGAAACGACTATTATGTGGTCGTGTCTCCTGGCTTCAGCAAGAAGAAGGGATACTTCTTCTTCGCAGGGCTGAGGAAGATGCCAGCCGATCACGGAGCCAGCGGAAAGAAGTTCGTCACGCAAGCGGAAGCCTTGGCCCACGCCTTCGACACGTGGGGGGTACCGAGGCCGCAAGAGAAGCCAGCAAAGCAGTACACGAGGATCGACCTGGTCAACAAGCCAATCATCCTCGAGATCCAACACAAGACCGCCGACTCTAATTATCCGATGACCATCACGGCCTCGAGCCACGTCCCCACATGCGAATGCTGCGGCAAGAGAGAGGCCAGGGTCCTGATCCAGGTTGGCAGCAACGACCGCCTGATACAAAGCTGCGAGAAATGCGGAGACTACATTTGCGAGTCCTGCGTCGCGGAGAAGGACGAGGACGACCAGCCCATATGCATCAGCTGTCGTTCCAAGGGCATCGGGAAGAGCTCGGTCTTCGCGGGCAACATAAAGCTCGGCATGGCCCTCGGCCCAGTGATGAAGTCGTGCGGGCAGGGCTCGAACTGGAAGAGGCTGTCCACGCAGAAGCATTACGCCTCGATGCTATGCGGCGCTCTGCTCAACTCGGGGACGATGGGGTTCTTGGCGGGTTTCTACAACCAGATGTCGCTCGTGGGGATAGACGGGTACAACCAGAGCGCAAGCTCGCCAGAGCAGTATTCCCCAGTGGTGGCAACCTGCCAGCAGCCAGACCAGAACGTCGTGAACAGCATCAAGAAGGGGACATGGGAAAAGAGGATGCTCTTCGAGAGGAAGGGCTTGAAGAAGTACGTCTTTTCGGAACCGCGCAGCCTTACCGAATCCGCAGACTACAAACACATTCACTGGAGCGAGCTGAAAATCCAGCTCAACTGGAAGATCCCGTTCCGCTTCTATGCCAAGGTTGGACCCCTTCTGGACAGCTTCGTCGCCATGGGCAAGGGCATCGGCGAGGACGCGGTGTCGATACGCCCAAAACACAAGATTGACCAGAACCTTCCGATAGGCCCACAGCTCGCCGACTATCAGAGGAAGAGGAGCGGCAAGGCGGCATACAGCGACATGCTCTCGATCTCCGTCGCGGTCGCGCCACAACTCTACCTGAAGGTCAAGAACGACATCTCCAACTTCGACATGGATCCAGCCAACAAGGGCAAGGTTAAAAACCCTCCTGTGTTGGACAAGAGAACCCAATCATTCGGTTTGATCCTCGAACAACTGGCTGAAGAAAAAGGCATGAAAGAAGGCATGCCCGCCGATCCAAACCAGATCATCGGCGAGTCATCAAACATGTCTGGAAGTCAGCTCTTCTACTACGACGAGCATGGACTTCCATTCATGCTGAGAGGGGCAAAGAACGAACTGAGCCTGGTTCCGAGGAGCATAGAGGGAGTCGAGGACGAACCAAGCCAGAGCAACACGTTCGGGGGACAACTCAGGAACTCCCTGAACGGCGGAAAGATGCTGATCGCCGACAACATGGTGGAAGGCATGGATTTGATAGGCAAGGAGTACGAGAGCATATTGCAGGAGGAGGCCCTTTTCATACAGCTCAGGAAGACACAGCCGAACCACCCAGAGATAGCGGCCAAGGCCGCGTCCATATCAAGAAGGATGCAGTCCCTCGTAAGCATCGCCAAGAACCTCAAGACGATGCGCGGGAGGAACGAGAAGGCAAAGGCCAAGTTCATCGAATCGTGCAACAGGTACATAGACCAGCGCGTGAAGACGTCCGAGGAATGTTACAAGTTCCTGTCCGAGGGCAAAGACCCGAAGAACGTGAACAGGGACGGCCTCATGCAGGCGCAGAAGGCCATACAATACCAGCTGCTCGGCTTCAGGGCCATGGCCGATCTTGGCATGGTAGACATCGACGCGAACCGATTCGTGTACGCCCAGACATGTGCGAACGTCAGGGGCGACGTCTACACGAAGGCCTACGACACGAACTCCTACGGCCTCCCCAAGAACACCAAGGATCTGCGCTCGATCTCGGGGCCAAAGAACATCGTACCACCCACTCCAATAGGAGCCGTGAGGTCTGGAAACCAGCTCGTCGCAAGGCGTCTCGTTCTTGGTCAGTCAGAATGGCCAGAGGAAGAAGAGGAGGGCGAAGAGACTGGTCGTCCCAAGAACCCATGGGCCGAGGAAATGGTGGTCGTGGATCCAAACATGGCCAACCAGATTGCCACGGGAGCCCACTATTACGTGGAAGGCGAGCAGAGGAAGCTCTCCACAAGCGACGCTGGCGGAGCCCCATCCTTCTCTAGGAAATACAGGCTCCCACGAATGGATCCCAACAGCAAGGGAAGGTACATCTCGGGAGAGGCCAAAGCGATCTTGGCTAGGCCAGTCGGATTCAGCCCGAAGAAGAGCGGCGCTGGGCTCGAGGTCCCACACGGCTGGGAGTTACAGGAGGAACACTACAGGTCATTCGAGTCGGACGGGCTGCCCTCCGTACAGAAGGCGGAGCGTCCAGAAAGCCTCGATCTGCCACAGGCCAACTTGGAGAACGACTTCTGGATGGTGACGAACGAAGAGGGGGAGAGGATCAGCGTCGCCGACACCATCCGCAAGGACGAAGACAAGAAGATATGGAAGGACTTCGGCAAGCTCGCGATGTTCATGCAGGAGAAGTTCTGCCTCCCAGACGACATCGTCGGGGCCTTCACGCAATGCACAAACACCGACCTGTTCCTCAGCAAGGACTACCAGGAAACGGCCAAGCATTACTACGCGGTCCTGAAGAAACACGACGACGTCAGGAGGAACAAGGTCTTCAGAGACAGCGTCGAGCTTGGCAGGAGGGTCATCTCTGGTCAGGCGGCCACGGGGATCCCGAAGGAGATCACCGACCGAGCCACACAGGATTACCTCCTCGAGCAGGAAGCCATGTCGCTCAGGACAGACCCAGAAGCCATGAACCTGAGGCGTTTCGGCGAAGTATGCCAGTTCTGCTCGAAGACCGAAGAAGGCGGCATGGGAGACACCATTAGGGAAGACGTCGTCAGGATGCTTGAAAGGGCAATGGAGAACCCGAGGAACTCGCTGAGGCCGAAGGCAGGCCCGATGTACGGCATAAAGATGGTCAAGGACGGCAAGGAACAATGGGCGACGAACCCAGACGAGCAGGACCCGCTCCTCTTCTCCTCCAGACAGTCGCCATGGATCAAGACGTACCTGAAGTACTTCCAGAGCGCCCATCCGGACTCGACCCCCAAGATCGAGCTCTACTCGTCGAGGGACGTCCTCGTCCCGAGCGTCAAGAGGACGAAACAGCTCGTCAAGAAGCGCGGAAGTTTGGAAACCCTCATGTACGCGCAAAAGGGCCAACAGCCGCCATCCGAGGATTGGGGAGACGACGTCACCTACGCCTTGGGAGCAGACAAGACGGGCAAGGAAGAGCCATTTGGAGAGGAAAAGCCCCAAGAACCGACTCCAGAGGAAACAAAGCCGGAAGAGAAACCGCTTGGCCCAGAACCTGCCGTTCCGACTCCACCCGCCCCGACGGCTGTTCCGTCTGGCTCGCAGAAGCTATTCGGAAAGGACGCTGCGGTAAACATGTTGAGGATGATGCTCAGGCCAGTCTTCGACAAGCTGAAAGGCGTCGACCTGAACGCGCTCCATGCTGCTCCTCCAGACGTGGTGAACAACGCGAAGATGACGCTCGATAGGGCGCTTGGACTGATCAAGGTCAACTCGAAGGTATCCCCATACCTTGACGAGGCCCTGATGGAGATAGGCCTTGACAAGCTGCGCGACTACTCGCCGCCGCTTCCTCCTCCTACGGCGAAGGTCGTCGAGAAACTCGTTAAGCTCGCGAACAAGCTGGACGAGCAGGGGAGAACCAAAGAAGCGGAAGACGTGGACAGGGTGATCGAGGCAACCATTAGGAAGGCCACGACATGAGCAAAATCACAGACGACTTTATATACAAACTCCCATTAGAGGAAGAGGAAGATCTGATCTTGTTCGACGGAGCGTCCGAACTCGCCAAGCAGAAGGACTACATCGAGGCGAGGCCGTCCAAGATCATGGAGCCGAAGAAGCCCAATACGATCAAAAACGTAGAGGCCAAAAAGGACGCCCTCAAGACGATCGCGGCGTCTCCTTTCCCATGGTCCGAGACGACTGGGTTCATCGTCCCGCCAGGAGAAAACATCGAATATTTGGCTGAGACTGGAAGGCTCAAGGACGAAGAGCTTGCCGAGGTCATGTCCAAGGCCAAGAAGTTGTCCAAGAAGTCCAAAACTACGCAGGACGAGATCGACCTCATTAGAAGCGGCTTTGATACGGAGACGATATCCACGGACAGCGTGAACGACAGGTTCGACAATATCTGAAGGATTATGCCATTTGGGATGCAAATTAGCGTATAGGGTTCGAGTCTGGAAATAGGGCGAGAAGAATGCTATTCAAAACCAGCATCCCAAGGCCAGAAGATCAAACTGGTCTGAAGTCCTATGCCACCATAAACCACACGGCGAAGATAGTCGCGAAGGGCATCGACGACGTGTTGTCGGACAAAGAAGCCGCATCCAAGAAGGGCAAGTACATCGGCGAGATCGTCAGGGGGACGGACGGCAGGACCGACCTCAGGGCCGAGATAGCCAAACGCCCGAACGCCCTGTGGGTCAAGGCCAAGGCGATAGAAGCCGATAAGGAAAACGACAACGGCGACTTCTTCAGCCGCGACGAGCTCGTCAAGAGCTACAAGACATTCGAAGGCGTCCCCATATTCACGAACCACCAGAACTCCGAGGTGGAGAACGCGAAGGGCAAGGTCGTACTAGCCGAGTGGGACGAGAGGACCGGATCGGTCTATTGTACGTTCTTCGTCGACAGGGAAGCCCACCCAGACATCTGCCGCATGATCGAGGAAGGGTACATCACCGACGTGTCGATGGGTACCCAAGTGGACTACTCCACTTGCTCGATCTGCGGGAACCGCGCCACCACTGCCGAGAACTACTGCAACCACGTCAAGAACATGAAGGGCAGGACGGTCGACGGCAAGAAGGTCTTCGAGCGCAACTTCGGACTCAAGTTCATAGAGCTGTCGATCGTCACGGACGGCGCTTGCCCAGATTGCACGATCAGGGAACTGGTCGACCCCGAGGACTTCCAAGTTCACAGGGAGGAACTGCAACGGGCCGCAGCCAATAACATCAATAGGCTCGTTGCCACTGGAGCGATCCAGAAAGAGGCTGGCCAGCAGGAGATCCAGGATCTCAACGAGGCCATGGACCTGGTGACGGGCGTGATCCAGTCGATGCTGGCCCAGCGCCAGTTCATCGACTTGGAGTTCATGCAGAAGCTTGGCGAGGTACTCGCCGAGCTTCAACATCAGGTGGACGAGCTGGTTGATCAGGGGTACGAAAACGTGGGCGAACAAACACAGCAACCGCAGGCAAGCCAACCTCAGGTCCCACCGATGCCGGAAACGGCGGCGGAGACGGGGGCCATGCCACCAGCCGCAGAAACGCAGGTTCCAGCCAGCCCAGGGGGCGTCGGCAAGGTAACCGAGCCAATGGCGGCGTCCAAGGCGACTCTCAGCAAATTCTCAGCTAGCGTAAAGGATTTACGGGACTTGGTACAGAAGATTTCAAGCGAAACGAAGGAACACACTGGAGGACAACGAAACGTGGGCGACAAGAGCGAAACAATCCGCAAGCTGGCCACCATCTGGGGCAACCCATCGGTACGCCAGTTCACCACAGAAGTCTCCGAGGGAGACTTCAAGATCGTAGTCGGCAAGGAAGAGGTCATTGGCCTTCGCGGCGGTCATAAGATCGCCAGCGTCAAGATCGAAGACCTCGACGCCGACATCAGGGATGGCATCAAGGCCTCCCCGCACGATTACGCCAGTCACATGCTCGACGCGCTTCAGGTCCGCTACAAGAGCGCCGTGGCCGAAAAGGCCCCGACCGACTCTGCCGCGCAGCAACAGCAGACCTTCGAGGCCCAGCTCGAGTCGCAGCGCCCACCGCTCCACCCACGCGAGAAGGACATCCGCGAGAGCGTCACGGAAGACCAGCTCAAGAACAAGCGGGACAACTATAGCCAGCATGCCCGAAAAGACGAGAACAAGGAAGAGATCACCGAGAAGCAGCTGCGCTCCGTCCCCGACAAGCAGTTCGACCGCCAGGACAACACCCCGCTTGAGACCCAAGAGCTTCAGCTCAGGGACAAGGGCATCAAGGGCAACTTCACCCCGGCTGACCAGACCTACGCCAAGGGCGTCGAGGAACAGCTCCAGAAGCTCCCCGAGAAGCAGCTTGATCAGCATCGCGGCGGAGAAGTCGAGCCGCGTCAGGAAATCACCGAGAAGCAGCTGGGCAAGCAGGACAATCCTTGGGGCCGCAGGATCGCCTCGAAGGAAGACGCCAAGGTCGCCATCGCCGCGGCGAGCAACGCCATGGCGAAGACGGTCATCGCGACTGGCGCGACCCCAGACGAGCTCGTCTCCATGGTCGTCGCCATGACCGCGACCCCGTCGTCCTGCGTCAAGCATGGCGAGCTCATCGAGAAGTCGGCCGGAAACGCTCAGGCCCGAGAGCAGATGCTCCGCAGGGCCTCGTTCCATGGTAGGAGGCTCGACACCCCAGAGCAGGAAGTCAAGGAATACCTCCTCGGGACGATGGCCGACAAGGGCTTCATCGCCGACGTCGGAATGACCGTCCTCTCCCAAGTCGCCCGCAAGGCCAACGCCGTCGCGGCCCTTTCGGAGGAAGTGAAGAAGGAACAGGAACCGAAGGCCAAGACGGTCGAGGCTTCCGCGTCCGACTTCCTCTCCGAGGCTCTGAGCGAGGAAGCCGAAGAGACCGTCCGCGTTGACATCCCAGTCACGGACATCAAGGCCGACAAGAACGACAAGGACGCCTTCGCGAAGGCCGCTTTCGAGTTCGCGACCAAGGTCGCCTCGACCCACGGCATGAAGGTCACCAAGAACGTCTCGGTCTCCACCGACAAGAAGGTCGCCCGAGTATCCGTGTTGGCGTCAAAGATGACCGAAGATGAAAAGAAGGTCGTCATCGACCAGGAGCTCAAGGCCCGAAAGGAAGCCCGCAGGAAAGTCGTCGCCCAGACGCCTGGTGGCGGTGGCGGCGCGATGCCTGGAGTTCAAGACCCGATGTCAGGCGGCGGCGGGACGACCATGCCAGCTGCCCCGATGGGAGACCCGACTGGAGCAGGAATGCCCCCAGTTGGAGCCCTGAGCGCTCCAGGCCCGTCCGAAGTGGCTCCAGAGGATGACAAGGAATCGGCGGAAGCCAAGCCCCCAGGATCCGTCTGCCCCGCTTGCGGTTCGGAAGACGTGGACGTCGAGAACGGCGAGATGCAGTGCAACGGCTGCGGCGCCAAGGGAACCATCACCGTGAAGATCGAGCTGGACAAGTGGCCTGGTTCGATGGCGGAGAAGGGTCCTGAGAAGCCAGAGGGCGAGGAAGGCGGGCTCGAAGGCGAAGCAGGGATTGGAGACATGGCTGGTGGTCCTGGCCTCGAGATGCCCAACGTGGGAGTCGCGGCTTCGTTCAAGGTCACGCCAGAGATGGTCAAGAAGGCGAACAACAAGCCGATCGGCTCGTTCTGCCCGACTTGCGGTTCCAGCAAGGTGAAGCTGGCGCTCAAGCAGGGAGCGGGTCGCGGCGAATGCGAGAACTGCGGCAACACCCACAAGGTCGACGTCTTCGTCGGCGAGAAGCCGAACGAGATTCTGGCCAGGGTTGAATGGACGGACCTGAAGGTCAAGAGGCTCGCCCAGAAGAACGCGATGAAGATGGTCGAGACGTCAATGAAGGCCGAGAAGCTGGAGAAGGCCTTGGCGTTCAAAGGCATGACGGAGCAGTTCAAGAAGGCCAGTTTCGAACAGAAGGCGAAGATCGTCGACGAGCTCCTCAAGAAGGGGCTCTTGGACTAACGCCATCCGAAAAGTCATAGGAGAAACAGAAATGCCAGTCCCCAACTCGACTTCGGACTCAAACAAGTTCCCAATTGAGTCGTGCAGGGAGCGGATAGCCCGAAGACACGGCCTCGACGCCGTGGCCCTGAGCGGCCCCTGCAAGGGGGCGAACCTCACGGAATGCGTATGCAAGCAGCTGTCCGACAGGTGGGAGAACATCTCCAACCGCTTCGCCAAGAACAACACGAAGGTCGTGAGGCTGGCCGAGAAGCTGGCCGAGTCCTTCATGGAGAAGGACGACAGCGACGAGGCTCTCAAGGCCGTCTCGAAGATGGGGTTCGAGCAGAAGTCGGCGTCGAACATCGTGGACTACCTCCACGCCTACGCGATGCCAGATGTGATGTCAGAGGAAATCTCAGGCCTCGCCGACGAGGTCGACGCGGAAGACGATCAGATGAAGGAGCCAGTCATGGACGAGGCCATTGGAACCGAAAGCGTTGAACCTCTTGGCCCCGCCCCAGAAGCAGGCCCGCCAGTCGATGAGGGAGCAGAGGGTGGGATGGTTTCGATAGAGATCCCGCAAGCCGTCGCCGAAGAGCTCAAGAGCGCCATCGAGAAGGTGGCCCCTCAAGGCCTCGGAGAGGCGCTCCCCGGAGAGCCCCTCGCAGACGAACCAGAAGACGAAGGCCTCGGCTTAGAGATGGAATCCGTCGAGGAGCTCCCGCCAGAAGGCGAGCCAAAGGCGGAGGAAGAGGGTCCAAGTTCCGAGCCAGTCGAGGAAGTCGAAGAGGTGGAAGAGGTTCCTAGTTCCGAGCCAGTCGAGGAAGTCGAAGAGGTGGAAGAGGTTCCAGGGAAGCCAGAGGAGAAGCAGCCCGCTGGTGGAATGGTCGCCGTGAGCGAGCCGAAGGCCAAGGAAACCGCAGAGGGCGTTGAACAGCCAAAGGCTCCAGCTCCGAAGGCTCCAGAAGCCAAGAAGGCCCCAGAACCAAAGAAGGAAGAGCCGAAGGAAGAAAAGAGGGAGGCTTCCGTGAAAAAGAACGTCGTCAAGGTAGCCTACCCAGAATTCGGATCCGGCAACAAGCCAATCTCCGAGAAGAACAAGCAGGTTGAAGACCCGAAGCCAGTCGCCGATGGAAACCTCAAGACCGAGGGCCACGCGGCGGGCGACAACAAGATGCAGGACGGTTCGACGCTCGGAGCCGAGAAGAAGTTCGACGCCAAGAGCGTGGACAAGTCAGACGTGAGCGGCGGTAGCAAGAGCCTCATCGGCAAGGACGAGTCCTTCCCAGAAGGCAAGCCGCAGGTTCCCGCTGGCAGCGCCCCGATCAGCGGAGAAGAGTTCACTGGAGGCAACGTGGCCACGAAGGGGACGATCATCGCGACCGTGACCCCGAAGGGTATCATCGTCGAGACGCCAGAAGGCAAGAAGTTCATCGCCAAGGCCTCCATCCCAGCCGAACACGCCGTGGAGGAGCTGACGAAGCAGATCAGCGAGATCAAGTACGAGGGCGACGGCGCGAAGTTCGCCAAGGCCGCCCTTGACGTCTACAAGAAGTACGCCGCGTCCAAGGTCCAGATGACCGCGGCCATCACGCCGAACGGCATCGCGTTCAAGACCCCAGAAGGCAAGTCCTTCATGGCCAAGGTCAAGATCGCCAAGCCAACCCAGGAACTGATCAGCGCCATCGAACAGGTTCAGTGGAGCGGCGACGTCCAGAAGTACGCGAACAGCCTCCTCAAGGCCGTCAAGACCGCCGAGAAGAAGGACGAGGTCACCACCGACACCTCCAAGCTCGAGGCCGAGAAGTTCACCAACGACGGGAAGAAGGAGCCAGAGGACGACAAGGCGACCAAGGAGTCGAAGAAGGCCCCCAAGAACGACGAGGGCCAGACCACGACCACCACCTCGGAACTCGAGGCCAAGAAGTTCACCAACGACGAGGAGAAGAAGCCCGAGACCAAGGCCTCCTCCGAGAAGGAAGTCAAGCAGGCCGCTGACAAGTCGCTCAAGAACGGGCCGATCTCGAAGGGTAACTTCACCGCCCCAGAAAAGAAGATCGATGGCGACCCGCCCATGGGCGCGGAGAAGAAGTTCGACGCCAAGGAGCCCGAGAAGACCGCTGGCGGACAGAAGTCGATCATGGGCAAGGACGAGGAACTGCCGAAGGGCGAGTTCAAGGTCCCGAGCGAGGACAGCGAGACCAACGTGATGACCAAGGGTACGGTCATCGCCCAACAGAACGAAGCGAAGCTCCGCGAGGCGAGGCTGAAGGCCGCTAGCATCTACGTGGCCGACCTCCTCCGCTACAGCGAGATTTCGGACAACGAATACAACGAAACGCTGGAAAAGGTTGCCTCCATGCCGATCCAGGCGATCCAACAACTCGCGCTTTCCACCAGGAAGGCCCGAGAGAGGGTTGCCAAGCAGGCCGAGGCCACGCAGAAGAAGGTTGCCGCCACAGAGGTGGGCCTTGGTCTGCCCGTCGTGATCTCTTCGAAGAATGGAAACGACCTGAGAGAGCGCCTGGCGAAGGCTTTCAGCCTGAACAGGAAGCTCGATGAATATGAGGCCATGAAGAACCAAAAGTGAAATCTGGAATAATGTTGAAGGAAAATCCAGCGACGCCATGCAACTAAAAATCGTGCAGGCGTGATGCTGGAAATCAGGCAACGAGACCAAGGAGAATAAAAAGATGGCTCTCATCGAGAAGTTTGTGGTTGTGGCAAACCACTACCCAGTCGCCGAGGACGAAGAGATCCTCGAGGGCATGCTCGTCAAGCTGAACAGCAGCGGCGAGGTTGTCCTGGCGACGGGCGCAAGCGGCGAAATCTGCATCGGCGTGGCGGGCGACACCAAGTCCACCTCGACGAGCGCGATTCCCGTGACGAACAACGCGGTCATCGGCGCCCCGGCGCAGTCGCAGCAGTTCGTCAACCGCATCTCCGACACCTTCGACGAGACGAAGGCATCGGGCAGGATGACGGTGTACCAGCTCGGAACGTATGCCACGAACATGGTCGAGGTTGGTCAGACCCCAGCGGTCAACAACCCCCTCTATGTCGGCGCGAACGGCAAGTGGACGGCGGTCCCCTCGGCCAGCGGCCAGATCATCGGCTACTGCACGAAGGCGATCGGCGCGTATGACTCTGGCGTCCCAGGCGTTGACGTCAACGGGTCGATGAGCCTCGGTAACTACTTCGAGTTCAAGCTCGTCATCTAAGTCCAAGAAAAGCCAAGGACGACCTGAAAAGCAGGCGTCGGCAAGGAAAAAGGGAGAAAAAAGAATGTTCACCAAGAACAACGACTCGGAACGCCAGGAGCTCATCGCTCAGGCTTTCGAAACCGAGGAAGGGCGCGTGGCGCTGGCCCAGGCGATGGTTCAGCCGATCCGCCGAGCCTTGGAGTATCAGGCTGTCGGTAGGAAGCTGCTCATGATCGACGAGCTCCCACAGGGCGCAATGGCCCGCTACGAACGCGACGTCCGCGCCGTGGCGCATGTCATTTCCCGCAGGGGCGCGGTTCCTGACGAGATTCAGGAAGGCGAAGAAGTCATCGTCCCGACCTTCGAAATCGCGACGAACCCACAGGTTCGCTTGAGCGAGATCAAGGCCCGCCGATTCTTCATCGTCGACCGAGCTCAGATCAAGGCCAAGGAAGCCATCCAGAAGGAAGAAGATACGAATATCTTCACCTGCCTGTTGGCTGCTGTAAACGGTGCGCACACCGTGGCCGCGACTGGCGGAGCGCTGTCCCTGACGTCCCTCAACCAGGCGTTCGCTACCATCGAGTCACACGACCTGACCGTCGCCAAGATCGTCATGCACGCCCAGCGGTATGCTGACGTTCGTAACTTCGGCAAGACGGTGTACGATGAAGCGACGCAGCGCGAAGTGTTGACGAGTGGTTTGTTCGGCCATCTCTGGACCGCGGATATTCACGTGTCCAGCAGGATGCCGACCACGACCGTCCTGCTCACCGCCCCAGCGGAATATGTTGGCGCGTTCCCAGTTCGCCAAGATATCACCGTGTTGCCAGCTGACGATCCGAAGAAGTTGAGGCTGGGTTGGGTAATTTATGAGGAAGTTGGAATCGTTGTGATCAACGACTACGCGGTCGCCAAGATCAACGTTACCAGCGGCTCGTAAACAAACCCAGTACTGTAAAAGACTTACAAGAAAACCGCCGACAAAATCGGCGGTTTTCTTTTTTGTTTTTGTTTAAGAAGCATAGTATCGGTATAATTGGATGAGGAGAAAAAAATAATGAGTCCAGAAAACACAGAACAGATTTTAAGAAAGGCTTATCTTGAGGACAAGCTTTCCACAACCGAGATTTCTAAAAGGAACTTGCTTGGAGGAAACTTCTCTTCTGGAAAGGTTTATTCGCTGTTGAAGAAGTTCAAAATTCCATCAAGATCAATCTCAGAATCAGTCTCAATGTCTACCTCATTACTTCCTCGAAACGAGAGTTTTTTGGACGAAGCTTCTTTGGAATGGATTGATGGGTTTCTCTTGGGAGATGGATACATCGGATTCAGAAAGTCAGACTTCATGGGGGCAAGATTCGTCATTGGTTCGACAACAAAAGAGTGGACAGACTTTGCCATGACCAAATTGTCCGCCTATCACCCAAGTCAGTCAAAACAATCTGGAAAACCGAGCAAGAGGCGTCCGAACACAACTTGGTCAAGCCAAACTTTGACACATCCAGACATCGTCGCGCAAGCGAAAAGATGGTATCCGAATGGGAAAAAAATTGTCCCACAAGACGTAAAAATAACTCCAACAAGCATCCTTCTCTGGTATCTTGGAGACGGAAGCCTCTTCGTCAACCATCGGAAAAACATCACGGTTCTACGACTGGCAACATGCGCCTTTTCAAGATCAGACATAAAGAATGTTCTTCTCCCGAAACTTAGAGCTCTTGGTCTTGATTGCGCAAGACAGAGGTGGAAAAACGACATAGTGATCAAGTCAAAATCCGTTGGCCGTTTCTTTGAGATCATTGGGAACAAGTCGCCGTTTGAACAGTACCAGTACAAGTTTGACATGCCCTCTTGGCTCGGGCTTAAAAGGCTTGTTGACATCACAAAGACAAGGAGAGAAAAGTGGAGGGCCATTTGGTACATAAAGAATGGATCCGTCAAAGCCCAGAAAAGTCCTGGTGGCAGATATTATCTTTTCAACGACGAACAAGCAGAAAAACTGAGAACTCTTCTTGATAACACTGGAACTTCTAGATCTTTGCTTGAGGTCGTAAACAACGGAAAGACGAGTAAGAGAGATGGGTCTAGATGGAACACTCGTTATTGGAATGCTAGGTGGTTTATCGCAAAAGGGAAAATCAAAGCAGTTTCTTCGATGTTAAGCATTGAGCAGGCCACAGCGCTCTCTACGCTTTTGGACGAATACGGAGAAAAAAATGCTCTTCCAGAAGACCTTGTCGAACAGGCGTTTCGAGAAGCGCGAGCCAAGGGATTTCCCTATCTTTGTACAACCAACGAAGAGCGCGTCACTGCATGGGAAAAACTTGTTAAGGCAGTCCCGAACAAGGACTCTGGATCATATCATTGGTTGGGTAATTCAACAACGCTTGCGACATCTTTTCACCCACACATATATGAGTGTAGGAAAAGGGGGCGCATGTCTCCGCTTGAGTTGTTTAATAGCGACACTGATTTCAAAAGGGCTATCCGAAAGGCTTTCTGTCTCCATGGCAAAGTCGATGATAGAATCATCAATGATATTTGCAGGAACGAAGACGCGGCTGGCAGGGTAGGCAACTTTCCTCCTCGCGTTGGCAAAGCGATCCTTGTGGAGTTGTTTGCTGGTCGCGATGACCTGTCCGTTTTAGATCCCTGTGCTGGATTCAGCGGTCGTCTGTTCGCCTGCGCCGCGTCTGGGCTTGTAAAAAAGTATCTTGGCATTGACTTATCAGAGAAGACGTACCAAGGGCTACTCTCCTCGTCTGAGTTCATCACATCAGTTGGATGTCCCATGAAAACCGATATTAGGATGGCGGATTGCGCTAAAGAGCTAAAAAACATTGATGGCAAGTTTGATTTGGTGATGAGTTCCCCTCCGTTTTTCAATGTCGAAGAATATTTTGGTGTTACACCTCCATCCGAGTATCAACCATGGGTTCATGATTTCCTTGCTCCCATGATCTTAGGGTGTTCTGAAAAGCTAAAGGATGGTGGCAAACTAGCCCTATATTTGGAGGACTCTGGAGAAAACAAGATTCGTCTTGACTGTGTGAGGATAGCTAACTCCTATGGTCTTCGATCTATCGATCCGATAGTGTTTGTTATGAACTATCGTGCATCAAGAAGAACAAAAGACAATAAAGAAATCAAAATCATGGTCTGGGAAAAACCCTCATAGGATTTAACTATCTCTTTCCAGAAGTAGAAGATGGAGAGAGGCGTCATGCTGACCTTCTGGAAGCCAGAGGAGTTGCCACATCTTGGCTCTATGGAAGTACGCGTAGAGCCGCTGGGTTCTTGCGTCGAGGTCATCAACAAGCTGCTCTCCATCCCGAGGTCGAGGCCATACCTGAGCAGCAGGATACTCGATGGCTATGTCTCGACTTGGTGGAACGTGGAGCGAGGAGTCGTTCTGGACTTCAAGTCGGAGCCTGAACTTGGGAGCGACGAGGTCTATAGCTTCCAAGTGGAGAGGAAGATGGTTGGGGAGGCGCAGTTCCTCCGCTACTATATCCTGCTCTCCGAGATGTTCGGGGTTGTGTTGCTGGAAGATGGCGGGTTCGTGACGGTGAGAGAATTTAAAGGGAGACTCTGATGCGTTGGTTCGAAGCCTCGAAGCGCCAGTTGACCAAGAAGGCGATGAGGATGAAAATCGTCCCCATCGGCAGGGAGAAGTACTTCCTCCTGTACTTGGAGCCAAAGGTCGAGGGTTGGGACAAGCTCAAGAAGATCAAAGAAAAGCTCAAGCCGCTCGGTTTCTCGGGCGGGAAAGACGCCGCCACTGGCGAGTTTTTCTGGAAGATGCCAGTCGAGCGGGCCAAGCAGTTGAGGCCGCAGATCGAGGCGGCTGGCGTGTCGTTGGCGATCTTGGATACGCCTGAGGCCTCGGAGCCAACAAAGCCGACCACGCCTCTTCCAACTCCTCTCGACAGGCCCCAAGAGCCACAAGCGCCCCAAACGGAACCAACGGAGCCAACCGAGCCAGCGCTTTCTTTGGAGCCGTCGCCTTCGGACGAGAAGGTCGAGCAGATCGTCAATCCTGCGGACGTGAAGGGCAGCGTCTCCAGCATTGGCGCAAACATGCAGAGCGAGCTTCGGTACATCACCGATCCAGTCGAGAAGCAGAAGAAGATGTCGGAGTGGGTTAGCTCGACGATGAAGGTGTTGTCGACAAAGGTGGACGAGGAGTCTCAGGGGAAGTTCGTCAAGGAGTTCTTGGACTTCCAGACAAAGTTCTGGAAGTACAGTCTCAACAACACGATCTTGATCTGGTTGCAGACGGCCGGCAACGCCTCGTACGTGGCTGGGGCGAAGAGCTGGCAGGAGATGGGTTACATCGTTCCAGACCCGAGGCCGAGAAAGACATGGATTCAGGGCCAGAAGGGGCAGAGGGGCTACTACAAGAACGAGAGCGCCGAGGACGCAGATCGGCGCGTCCGAGCCCAGTTATCACACCTGACCAAGGAGCAGCAGGACCAGGCGATCAGCAATTTCAGGCCGCTGATGATCCTCAGGCCCGACCCGCTGAAGGTGTACCTTACCAACTCCGAGGTCAGGCAGATGATGGCGGAGAACGGCTGGACGCAGGCGCAGATGGACAAAAATTATCCTGCTTGGGGCAAGGGGAAGGGCAAGGGGTTCACGCGGCAGAAGTTCAAGTATCCGAACGCGGGCAAGAAGGACCTGAGCGACTACTACCGCGAATCGCATGGCGCCAGCGGCAGGGTTAACTTCGTTGCAGCCGAGACGGTCGACAAGGCCTCCGTGATTCCAGACCCGAAGAAGACCCCCGAAGATCCACTCAAATGGCGTCGTGATCCAAACGAGGAAAACGAGGGGACGAACACGCTGGTCACGGCCGGGGTGAACTGGGCGGCGCGGAACGACATCAAGGTCGACCTGAAGAGGGTCATGGGCGGCGACACGTATGGCTGGGCGAAGATCAAGGGCGACAAGGAGATCGCCATCAGGCAGGACGCGAAGGGGATCAACCAGTTCAGTACGCTGGTCCACGAGCTATCGCATATCCTCCTGCATTGGAAGTCGGACGACGTCAAGTTTAACCCAAGCGATCCAGCCAAGGTACAGCAGAAGGAACTCGACAGCTCGGTGAAGGAAGAGGACGCCGAGACATGCGCGTACGTCGTGTTGAGGTATTTCGGGTACGAGACGCAGGACACGACAAGGTACATAGCCATCTGGAGGACGAGGGGCGGCGAGAGCTTGGACATCAGCCAGAGAAACGCGGCCCGTTCGGCATGCATCAAGAAGATCATCGAGGGTATCGAATCAGAGCTTCCCAAGACGACCGTTCCGGCAGCGCCCGCAGCGCCTGCCGAGGCTGGCCCAGTCATGGCGTGGCTCAGGAGGAACCTGAGGTTCCTTAGGGGGTAAAATGGCCATCAGGGAATTCGAGGGGGAATATTCGGAACCAAAGCTCCCCCTCATGTTCAAGTTGTTCCGTTGGATGGTGTTCCTGATGGGCGACTTGCGGTGGCTTGGATGGAAGAAGTTCCCGTTCTGTCTTGGCTGGTACTCGTACGAGGAGAAGATCGACCTCAACGAGGTCCTGTACGACGCCATCCCGATGCTCAAGCCCGGAGACGTCATCCTTCACAGGGACGAGGGGTTCCTGAGCAACATCTTCATTGGCGGGGCGATGATCCACGCGGGCCTGTACGTCGGGGACGGACAGGTCGTGGAGGCGATATCGGAGGGCGTGGTCAGGCGCAACGCGGCCCACATCCTATATAGCGACAGGGCGATAATTCTGAGACCCAGAGTATCAGAAGACGCGAAGACCCAGGCGATCGAGTGGGCTCACAGGATTGTGTCGTTCGGATACGATTTCATGTTCAACTTCAACGGCGAGGACGAGAGGGAGATGATCCGCAAGCATGGGATCGCCGCCAGAAACATGGGCGTCAGGTTCGCATGCACGGAAGTCCCATACTTCTGCTATCTTGACCACACGAGGGGCATGTCGATAAAGCGCAGGAGGAACGTGAACCTGCTCACGCGCTCGCTCTCGGTGATCGGCCTGAAGCCTGGGGAGGCGGTGGTGGACGCGGACATGTACGTGGTCGCGGACATGGACGTGATATGGTGTTCCAAGAAGTTCACGCCCGAGTATTGCTCGTCTAGGAGATGCGGCCCAGAGTACGTGGCCAAGGTGAAGTCTTGGTGGGAATCTGGCTGGAAGAGGAGGTTTTAGCAGCTTTCTGAACGCATCGGGAGAAGAAAGGCTCCCTTGCAAGTCTGGAGATGTCAGATTTCTCCAAATTTGCTAAACCAGGAGTTGATCATGCTCCTCGATTTCTTCAGGAGGTTGTTCGGCAGGAAAAAAGAGGACAGGGATCCCATCACTGGGGGCAAGGCCCTCATCGTCGCCGTGAACGACTACCCGTCCGCGCCATTACAGGGATGCATACAGGACGCCAGCGACTTCCAGCTCCTATGGATGGACACGCTCGGGATAGACCAGAAATGCATCAGGATGCTCCTGAACAAGGACGCGACGACGGCCAACTACAAGGACGCGTTGCGCTGGCTGGCGGACGTCAAGGACGGGCAGTTCGCGCTGCATCACTTCAGTGGTCACGGGGTTCAGACTCCGGGGCCAGAGGCGGACGGGTTATGCGAGGCGACGTGTTTAACTGGAGACACAAAAATTCCATTGGCCGATGGACGCGAAGTAACTATTGAAACTTTATGCGCATCTGGTGAAAAACCTTGGGTTTATTCGGTTGACAAGGATGGAAATATTAAAGCTGGTAAAGTTTCCAAGGTTTGGAAAACCTCATCATGCTCTAGAATTTTGAAAGTAACCTTAGACAACAACGAGTCAGTTCGTTGTACCCCGAACCATCCTTGGATGATGCGTGACGGTACATATAAAAAGGCAATAGATCTGAAGCCAGGCGATAGTTTGATGCCGTTATATCGACAACATTATATACAAAAGAGTAGATCAAATTATAAATACGAGATGGTTTTTAACCCGAGTACAAATGAGTATCAAAGAACGCATAAGGTTTTCGCGGGGTCTTGTCCTTCAGACGTTTTGGCAAAATCAAAAGAACAAGGATGTGGAGTTGTAGTTCATCATTCTGATTTTGATTCGCGTAATAACAGCCCCGAGAACCTCAAGTGGATGTCATGGAAAGACCATCAACTATTTCACAAGGCCTCTCCAGAAGGCAGAAAGAAAATAAGCGAGAACTCAAGAAGAATGTGGGCTGACCCAGAAACTAGGAAACGTCTTTCTGAGATCCAAGTACTCTCAGCGAAAAAAAGATGGGAAAGCCTAGATTACAGAAAAAAAATATCGGCAGCATCAAAACGTCAGGATCATAGCAAACTATTCGAAGGCCTCGCTAAATACAACGAGAGTATTGGCAAAGAAAAACGCTTTGGCAAGTCCTCTCATGCTGGAAAGTTCAATAAAGGCGTAAAGAAAAGCAAAGAGTATGTTGAAATGATGAAACAGAGATGGAAGGATCCAGAGTATAGAGAGAAAATGAGAAAAGCCCAAAGCGAGGCAATGAAACGAAGATGGGCCGACTCAGAGGAAAGAAAAAAACTACACACAAACCATAAAGTAGCCTCGGTTGAAGAGGCTGGATTAGATGAAGTTTTTGACATGAGCGTACCAGAATTTGAGAACTTCGCTATCTGCGCGGGAGTTTTCTTACATAACTGCCCGTACGACTTCGATTGGAGCCGCGACAGGATGATGAAGGACGACGACTATTTCAAGCTGTTATGGGAGATCCCCGACAGCGTCCGCTTCTATTGGACGTCGGACTCGTGTCATAGCGGGGACTTGACCAGGGACATGCCCTCGCCGAGGTCAACGAACAGGTCGATGCCTCTCCCGCCACACATGCTCGCCTTGGTGGCGAACCTCAAGGCTAGGAAGTTGCTGAAGCCTTTGATCACGACTCGCAGGGCCACCGAGCTCGACGTCGGCTTCGTGTCGGCTTGCCAGAGCAACCAGACGGCATCGGACACGGTGATCGACGGGAAGGCCTGCGGGGCGTTCTCTCACTTCTTCTGCGAGCGGATACGGAAGGACGCGAAGAACCCGCTCGTGAACGTTGTGGCCCAGACCGTGCAGGACTTGTCGAGCAATGGGTACTCCCAAATCCCACACGGCGAGGGGCCTAGGATCAAGTACGGGTATTTCTGCTAGGGTCTTGCCGCCTTGGCTCTGATCGAGTCGAACGTTTGAGGTTTCGTGACTGCCCCGTCCCTGAACACCTCGCGAAGGAGGTCTTCCCCCGGCTCGTCGATCTGGACGGTCTGGTATTGGCCATCCTTCTTGACAAGCTTTAGGCGTCCCTGCTTGGAGTTCTTGCCCGAATCCGTCTTCGGCTGCTTGAAGACCGGCTTCCATTCGCCGCCCATGTTGATCGCGGAACACTTGATGGCGAACTTGAAGGTGTTGCGGTTGCATTGCTGGAGGAGCGCCCCGCCCATGCCGAAGACGATGTTCGAGGTGGCGAAGTTGTGGTCCCTCACGTCAGCTTTGCGAGCCATTCCTTCCAGTGTTCGGTGAACCACTGGTAGATTGCCTGCTCGCCCAAGTCCTTTCCGGCCTTCTCGGACTTGAGCCACTTGTACTTGTCAGCCTCGTCAAGCGCCTCGCTGAGGGTCTTGATGAAGCTGTCTTCCATCTGTTCTTCGCGGTGATTGTTGATGTCGAGGTTCTTCAGGATGCAGAGAAACTGTTTCTCGTCCTGCTTGGTCTCGTGACACCACCTGATGAGGCCTAGGTTTTCGCCGTAGGCCTCGACGGACTTCATGATCTGCTTCAGGGTATCGGGGGCGGGGAAGTGATGGCCCGCCAGATCGAACTCCTCCTTGTCGAACTCGCGCCAGAACTTCTTGCCGAAGAGGTGTTGGACCCACTTGTCCCTGTACCAATGCGCGGCTCCGTCCTTCATGTGGAACCACTCTACGACCGCCTCCTGACCGACATCCTTTCCTTGGTCTTGCGACTTGATCCACTTGTATCTTCTGGCTTCACGCATCGCCAAGAAGAACAACAAAGACGCCATGGCCTCGGGGTTACGGGCTACCTCCTGGCAGGCCTCCATTGGACTGATTTTCTTCTGGCCCATCGTCGCGGATCTCCACCATGGACTCTGTTACCGACAAGCAACGTTGCGTTCGGTGTCCTTCCACTCCAACAGTAGCCAGTTCTTCCATCATGCTCTCCTTTTTTTCTTTGCCTAGGACGCCTCTGCTCCCTTGGACTCATCGATCACTTTGTGTAGGTCTGAGAGGACGTCCAAGTACCTGAGCTTCCCGAGACGGTGGTAATCCTCGAACCTCGCGTTCCATTGCTGCGGGAAGAGGATCGCGTTCCCCCCTGCTGCCCTGAATGTCGTGACTTTCTCGTTGTCGTCGTCGATCAGGACGTTGTTCGGCTTTGCGAGGAGATGCTTGTGGGTGGTCAGGACGTAGTCGCGGAACTTTTCGTCATGCGTGAAGGTCCTGAGCCAGCGGATCTTGCCAGCGCAGGAGACGACATGCGTACTGGGAGAGGTCAGAATGTAGGTCGGGGCCATCTCCTTGCAGGCCGCGTAGAGCTGCGTGGCCCAAGGGTATGCCTTGATCCAGTTGGCCCAGAAGTCCTCACCGATGCCATCGAGCCGTTCCCAGAGCTTGTCTCGCGTGATCCCGAGTCCGACCTCGATGTCGAAGGTCCCAGAGGGCTGTATCTTGATGATCTCCTCAGGATCCTTTCCGAAGGCCACGCAAGCGGCCCCGACCCAGTCGCAGAGAACCCCGTCCATGTCCAAAAGAATGTTCATCGGCTGTTGAGCCAAGGAAACCCAGCGGTCTTTAGCCGCTGGGATGAATTGGCTCTTCCCCCTTTCCAAAAGATTCTCGAAGGATTCCACATGGAATCCTTGGGTCGAGCAAACCCACCCGTCTT
>Ga0172363_10001116_pt1 | contig 21440 bp, 19 predicted proteins | sample LakKivs2_kivu2a2_FD_114541 | JGI IMG/M metagenome (GOLD analysis project Ga0172363, IMG submission 114541) | Sediment microbial communities from Lake Kivu, Rwanda - Sediment s2_kivu2a2 | ecosystem: Environmental > Aquatic > Freshwater > Lake > Sediment | place: Rwanda: Western Province, Lake... | reverse complement strand
GTCGAGATGCGCTCCGCACTCGCGCCGGACATCGCGCGACTCGCCGCCCTGCGCGGCGGGACGGCGGTCGCCGACGCGCTCGACGCGCTCGTCGAGCGAATGGACGCGGCCGCCGGCGACCTGCCCTCGCTGCAGGCGCTCGCCATGCGCTTCTGGTCGGCGCTCGTCGACGCGACCGGGAACGTCGCCTACCGCCTCGCCTACAACTCGCTGCGCGACACCTACGCGAAGTGCATGGACCTGCTCACCGGCGTCCTCGCGGGTGAGCTCGACGACCCGACCGGCTACGGCGCGATCGCCGCGGCGGTTCGGCGCGGCGACGGAGCGGCGGCGGAGCGCCGCGCACGCGAGCTCACACGACGCGGCGAGCGCGGCCTGCTCGACGCGGTCGCCGCGCTGAGCGCACGCGACGACACGTCTCCGGTACCGAGCGCGCGCAACGACACCCCGCTGGCGCTGAGCGCGCGCGACGACACCCCGCTGGCGCTGAGCGCGCGCGACGACACCCCTCCGGTCACGACTTCCCCGAGGAGACGGGCATGAGAACCAGCGAGAGCCCCACCACGCTCGCCGCCGCCTTCCGCCGCTTCTTCGACTTCCTGAGCCCGCGCGTGGTCACGGTCGCATGCGCGATCGCCGTTGCGGTGCGGCTCGCGCTCGGCGACTGGACCGTCTGGGACGCGGCGATCGTGCTCGGTCTCGTCGCGTTCTGGCCGCTGCAGGAGTGGCTGATCCACGTCTTCATCCTGCACTACCGACCGGTCACCGTGCGCGGCCGCACGCTCGACTTCGCCGTGCCGCGCTCGCACCGCCGCCACCACCGCGACCCGTGGAACATCGACATCCTGTTCATCCCGTCGCACGTCTTCCTCTACGCGATCCCGCTGCAGCTCGCGCTGTGGATCGGCCTCGCGCCGACGCTCCCCCTCGCCTTCACCGGCCTCGCGGCATTCCACGTTCTGACGCTGCACTACGAGTGGGTGCACTACCTGGTGCACACGCGCTACCGGCCGAAATCGTGGCTTTACGATCGCCTGTGGCGCAACCACCGCTTGCACCACTGCAAGAACGAGCACTACTGGTTCGGCGTCACGATGCTGTCCGGCGACCGCCTGATGCGTACGGCGCCGGCGCTGGACGACGTGCCGACGTCGAACACCTGCCGGACGCTCGGCCTCGAGGACGGCCTCGACGTCGGCGCCCGCGCCGCCTGACGCCGGGGCTTCACTCCACTGGTCCTGCCCGGTATCGCTGAGGCGTTGACGCCCTCCCTCGCCGTACCGCCGATCGAAGGCCACTGCGACGCGCGCTTCGCGCGCGTGCGCGAGGCCTTCGCGGGCAACTTCGCCGAGCACGGCGAGGTCGGAGCGGCGGTGGCCGTCACGGTGGACGGCCGCACCGTCGTCGATCTCTGGGCCGGCCACGCCGACGCCGCCCGACGGAGGCCGTGGCAGAGCGACACGCTGGTCAACGTGTTCTCGGTGACCAAGATCCTCACCACGATCTGTGCCCTGCGCCTCGTCGAGCGCGGCTCGCTCGACCTCGACGCTCCGGTCGCGCGGCTGTGGCCGGAGTTCGCCGCGGCCGGGAAGAGCGCGATCACCCTGCGGCAGATCCTCGCGCACCGCGCCGGCCTGCCTGCGGTGCGCGCGCCGCTCCGCGAAGGGGCGATGCTCGACTGGACCGCGATGACGGCGGCGCTCGCGGTACAGGAGCCGTGGTGGCGCCCCGGCGAGCGACACGGCTATCACGTCAACACCTTCGGCTTCCTCGCCGGCGAGCTGATCCGCCGCGCGAGCGGGGTCGGCGTCGGCGCGCTGCTGTGCGACGAGGTCGCCCGTCCGCTGGGCGCGGACGTCCACCTCGGCCTGCCACCCGCGCTACACGCTCGCGTCGCCGAGTTCCTCTGGACGGCGAGCGTTCCGCCCGCACCGCCCGACCCCGCGTCGCTGCCCGACGATCTCGCCCTGCAGTGGAACACCTACTTCAACCCGCCGGGCATCTCGGGCTCCGGCGGCTGGGTGAACCGGCCCGACTGGCGGCTCGGCGAGGTGCCGAGCACCAACGGCCACGCGACGGCGCGCGGCATCGCGCGCGTGTTCGCAGCCCTCGCCGCCCACGGATCGATCGACGGCGTCCGGATGCTCGCACCCGAGACGATCGCTGCCGCGACGGTCGAGCACTCGTGCGGCGACGACCTCGTGCTGAACCGTCCGTCGCGCTTCGGGCTCGGCTTCCAGCTCACCCAGCCCGAGCGTCCGCTCGGGCCGAACGCGCACGCCTTCGGCCACTTCGGATCGGGCGGCGCGCTCGGCTTCTGCGACCCCGATGCGCGGCTGTCCTTCGGCTACGTCATGAACCACATGGGACCGCGCTGGCAGAACCCGCGCAACGCGGCCCTGGTCGAGGCGCTGTACGCGTCCCTCTGAGCCGCGATCGTCCCGGTCCCGCGGATGCCGGCGAACGGGGGGCCGCGATTCGCGGCGGGAATGCGCCCGGACACGCCTTTCCGGATGAAGCCTGCGCCCGGAAGTTCGTCATTCTGCAGCACGACACAGCGAGGAGACGGGCCTCTTGAAGACTCAGCAACGCAACGGCGGCATCCTGCTCCACCCGACGTCCCTTCCCGGGCCGTACGGCATCGGTGACGTGGGCACGGAGGCGCGTGCCTTCGTCGACTTCCTGGTTCGCGCCGGCCAGACGCTCTGGCAGGTGCTGCCGCTCGGCCCGACCGGGTACGGCGACTCGCCCTACCAGTGCTTCTCGGCGTTCGCCGGCAACCCGCTGCTGATCAGCCTCGAGACGCTTCTCGAGGACGGGCTCCTCGAGCCCGAGGACCTCCACGACGCGCCCGCGTTCCCCGACGGCCGCGTCGACTACGGCGCGGTCATTCCCTGGCGGACGGCGCTTCTCGCGCGCGCCGCCGAGCGCTTCTTCGATGGCGCCGACGCCGACCTCGGACAGGACTTCGACGCGTTCTGCGCGGCGCAGGCGTCGTGGCTCGACGACTACGCGCTCTTCATGGCGCTCAAGGAGGAGCACGCGCTCGCGACCTGGAGTACCTGGCCGGCCGAGCTCGTCGCGCGCGACCCGCTCGCGCTCGAGGCGGCGCGCGCACGTCTCGCGAACGCCGTCGCCAAGCACAAGTTCTGCCAGCTGGTGTACTTCCGGCAGTGGGCGGCGCTGCGGCGCTACGCGAACCAGCGGGGCGTGCGCATCATCGGCGACATCCCGATCTTCGTCGCCTACGACAGCGCCGACGTCTGGGCGAACCCCGAGCAGTTCTTCCTCGACGAGAAGGGCCGCCCGACCGTCGTCGCCGGCGTGCCGCCCGACTACTTCAGCGCCACCGGACAGCTCTGGGGCAACCCGCTCTACCGCTGGGACGTGATGGCGGAGCGCGGCTACGACTGGTGGCTGGCCAGGCTCCGCATGTCGTTCACGCAGCTCGACGTGCTGCGCATCGACCACTTCATCGGCCTCCACCGCTACTGGGAGATCCCGGCGCGGGCGAAGACGGCGGTGAAGGGACGCTACCAGCCGGGTCCGGGCGCGGCGTTCCTCTCGGCGGCGCGCGAGGCGCTCGGCGACCTGTCGATCATCGCGGAAGACCTCGGCGCGGTCACTCCCGAGGTGGAGTCGCTGCGCGACCGGTTCGAGCTGCCGGGCATGAAGGTCCTGCAGTTCGCGTTCGACGGCGACGCCACGAACCCGTTCCTGCCGCACAACTATCCGAGGCGGTGCGTGGCCTACAGCGGTACGCACGACAACGATACCACCGCCGGGTGGTTCGCGAAGGCGTCGCCGGACGAGCGGGCGCGCGTGCAGCGCTACTTCGCCCGCAGCGGCGAGGACGTCGCCTACGATTTCATCCGCGGCGTGATGAGCTCCCGCGCCGACACCGCGATCGTGCCGCTGCAGGACGTGCTCTCGCTCGGCAGCGAGGCCCGGATGAACACTCCCGGCATCGCCGGGGGCAACTGGCAGTGGCGCTTCCGCTCCGGCGACCTGCGCGACTGGCACGTCGGGCGTCTCGCCGAGATGGCCGAGCTGTACGGCCGCGCGCCGGCGCAGCGGGGGCCCGGAAGCACGCCGGCGGCGGCGGCCGGCACGGCCGCACCCGACGCGTCCGGCGCCGAGCGCCGGTAGGGATCTCGTCGCGAACGGGCTGCCGCCGCGCGCACCGGCCTCGCGATCGGGTCGACGGCGCGCGTGCCGGCTTCGCGATCGCGTCGACGGCGCCCGTGCCGGCTTCGCGATCGCGTCGACGTCGTCCGTACCGGCTTCGTCGACCACGGCCTCGACGACGACCCTGCAGGTCCACCGGGATGCGCCGGCGCGCGCGCGTGGTACCGTGCGGCGTTCGATGGACGCCACGACGAAGACCGGACCGCGGCCGTGACCGCGCTGCTCGCGGCAGGCGGCGCCTTCCTGCTCGCCGTCATCTGGATGGACCTGATGTTCGACGTGCAGGCGCTGCGTTCGCCGCGTGGCGCACCGCTGCCGGACGCCGCGCTCGGGTCGATCGCCGCGTACTACCGGCGCGTCACGACCGACGCGCGGCCGATGAACCAGCTGGTCGCGGCCGTCATGACCGTGACCGTCCTCGGCTCGCTGCAGCAGGTCGCGAGCGGCGACGGCGCCTTCACGTGGCGGCTCGTGGCGCTGCTGCTCTGCGTCGTGCCGATCGTGCTCGCGACGGGCCGCGTGTTCCCGAATGCGGCGCGCCTCGGCACCGGTCGGGAGCCTCGCGTGGTCGAGGAAGCGCTCGCGCGGGAGATCGCGGTGGCGCACGTCTGGTGCTTCGCCGCGATGCTCGCGTTCGTCGCGATCCAGCTCGGCCGCGCGAGCTGAGCCTCTGCCGACCGGCCGCGGCGGTGCGCACGCGCTCCCGCGTGATAAGGTCCGCGCTCCCCTCACGATGCCGTCGCGCGCGGCCGGAGAGCTCGCATGGTCAAGTTCGACAATCGCATCACCCGCATGCTCGGCGTCGAGATCCCGATCGTGCAGGCGCCGATGGGCTGGATCGCGCGCGCGCAGCTCGCGTCGGCCGTGTCCCGCGCGGGCGCACTCGGCATCATCGAGACCTCGTCCGGCGAGCTCGACGCGATCCGCGGCGAGATCCGCAAGATGCGCGAGCTCACCGACCGGCCCTTCGGCGTCAACATCGCGCAGGCGTTCGTGCGCGATCCCGCCATCGTCGACTTCGTGATCGAGCAGGGCGTGCGCTTCGTCACGACGTCGGCCGGCGATCCGACGAAGTTCACGAGGCAGCTGAAGGCCGCGGGCCTCACCGTGTTCCACGTCGTGCCGACGCTGCGCGCCGCCCTGAAGGCCGTGGATGCGGGAGTCGACGGCCTCGTCGTCGAGGGTGGCGAGGGCGGCGGCTTCAAGAACCCGAACCCGGTCTCGACCATGGTGCTGCTGCCGCTGGTGCGCTCCAAGGTCGACGTGCCGATCGTCGCGGCGGGCGGCATCTGCGACGGCGTGTCGATGGCGGCGGCGTTCGCGCTCGGCGCCGAGGGCGTGCAGATGGGCACGCGCATGGTGTCGGCCGCGGAGTCTCCGGTCGGTCAGGGCTGGAAGGACGCGATCGTCGCGGCAGAGGAGACCGGCACGGTGTTCCTCCGCCAGGAGCGCGGGCCCGCGCTGCGCGCGCTCCGCACCGAGCGCACCACGCGCCTCGAGCGCGGTGAGGGCAACGCGATGGCCGACCTCGTCTCGGGCGTGCGCGAGGTGTACTTCGAGGGCAACGTCGAGGCGGGCGTGGCGCTGTCGGGCGAGGTCGCGGGGCGCATCGAGAGCGTCGCGCCGGTCGCGGACATCGTCGCCCGGACCGTCCGCGAGTACGCGGCGACGGTGGTGCGGCTCGCGGAGTCGATGCGCGGCTGACCGCGAGCACGGCGACGTCGCGACGACGTGTCAGGTACGCGTTGCCGCGTACAGCGCCGCGAATGACGTGCCGCGCGCCTTCTCCGCGACGATGCGCTCCGACCCGCGGCGCACCAGCGGGTGCTGGTGATCGTCCATCGCGCTCGCGTAACTCGGCCGGCCGCGTAGCCGCTCCCAGTACGCCGCGACCGCGGGCCGCGGCACGATCAGCTCCGCGACCCAGTCCGCCTCGCGCAGACGCTCGAGAATCACGGCCCAGCTCACGTCGGCGAGCGTGAGCTGCGCGCCGGTGATCCACGGTCCGCCGCTCTGCGCGAGCTGCTGCGCGAGCGCGTCGAGGTGGCGCTCCATGTGGCGACGGCTCGCGAGCACGGTCTTCCGCACCGGCGGCAGCGACGGCACGCCCGCGAGGCCCTTCGCCTTCAGCAGAAGGAACACCAGCGGCCGCTGCTTCAGGCGGTGAAACAGCAGGCCCTCGAGGATCCGGCGCGTCGGGATGTCGCGGATCATCGCCGCGAAGAGCGGCACCGTGAGGCCGGCGACGCAGTTGCCGGCCGAGGCCTCGAACGCCTGCGTCGGGTCGTCGCCGGTGAGCGACGAGCGGTCGATCCACTGCTGCATGACGGCGCGGGTCGGCTCGTCGGGCGGGACGAGCGCGCCGGGCGCCGCCGCGTGGCGCGCGGCGTACAGCAGGATGTCGTGCGACTCGTAGACGGGATGCCCGTCCTGCACGAGAACCGGCACCAGCGCCGCCGGATTGACGGCCAGGAAGCGGCGGCTCAGCGTCTCGTAGCTGCCGGTCTCGATGAGATCGACGTGGTGGCTCGCGTACGGGATGCCGAGCTCCGCGAGACACATGCGGATCTTCTTCGAGCACAGCGAGAAGTCGTTGTGGTACAGCTCGAACTCCACGTCGTGCGGGAGCGCGCGGTCCGCGTCCAGCCCGCCCGCCATCGCGTGCGTGCGGCGCAGCCCGCGCTCGCGCCAGTACCAGGCGCCCGCGCCGAGTGCGGCGGCGGCCGCCAGCGGGCCGATCACCGCTTGGCCCTCCGTGCGCGAGCCTGCTCGCGGGCGGGCGCGACCGGGAAGAACATGCGCTCGAGCGTCGCGACGTGCTCGTCGATCAGCGCGTCGCCGCACGGATCCGATCCGGTCAACAGCTCGAACTCCGCGCGCATGACGTAGGGCGACGTCGCGGCGCCGATCAGGATGTAGTGCAGGTGCGCGGGGCGTCCGGCGGGACCGAGGCCTTTCCTGCGCGCGTCGACGGTGATCGCATTGACGAAGTCGTACATCGGGCGCACGTGCGTCTCGACGAGCCACGCGAGACGGTCGCTGCTCGTGAACGCCACCTGCATCATGAAGCGGTGCAGCGCGGGGCGCTCCGCCGAGAAGCGCACGAACTCGCGTAGCACGAGGCGCAGCTGCGTCGCGCGGTCCACGCCGTCGAGCCCGTCGAGGCGCTTGCCGATGCGCGACGTCAGCTTGCCGAAGATGCGGTCGGCCGCGGCGCGCCACAGCGCGTCCTTGGTGGTGAAGTGGTAGGGCAGCGCCGCGAGCGCGACGCCGGCGCGGCGCGCGATCTCGCGCGTGCTGGCACCCTCGAAGCCGAGGTCACCGAACACCGCGAGCGCCGCTTCGACGAGGCGCTCGCGCGTGTCCACGCTGCGCCGCTGCGGGCGGCGCTCGGGCTTCGCCGTGCACTGCGACCCGCGCCGGGAGCGGGGCGGCGGCGCCGGACGGACGGGGCGCGCCGGCTTTGCGGAACGGGCTTGACGCATCGCCGCAGAATATTGTACGAACGTACTGATCTGTCAACCTCTCCCGTACGGGCGTACACGAGGCGAAACATCGACATGGACTTCCGCGAAGCGGCACGTGTGCTCGATCCCGGCCAGCTCCACCTCGGGATGGGCATCGAGCGGCTCGCGTCGGGGGGTGCTGTGCTGCGCAGCCACCTCTGGATCGGACAGGACCTCGCGGGCATGGCGCCCCCGGAGGCCATCGCGGAGATCGCCACCGAGGAGCTCGGCTTCGGGCTCCTGCGCCACGCCTACAACGAGATGAGCTTCCTCGCGCGCTTCCTGCCGTCGCTCTGCGTCGCGGCGAACCGCGCGACGGAGCGTCCGGTGCTGCCGGGGGCGGCATGAGGAGCCGGGAAGGAGCGAACGCATGAGCCACGAAGACCGCCAGAAGGCCCTCGATCCGAAGCGCGGACGGCTCGCGCCGACCAAGCTCGCGCACGTGGTGCGGCGCACCTCCCGCTTCCCGGAGATGCTGCGCTGGCACGAGATCGTCTTCGGCGCCTACCCCGTCTACGCCGACGACACGATCGCGTTCGTCACCTACGACGACGAGCACCACCGCTTCGCCTTCGTCAACATGCCCGGCCTGCCCGACCAGCCCGAGCTCGCCACGGGCACCGATCACGTCGCCTTCACGCACGCGTCGCTCGGCGACCTGCTCTACACCTACGAGCGCCTGAAGGCCGAGGGCATCGTGCCGTTCTGGTGCATCAACCACGGCGTGACGACGTCGCTGTACTACAAGGACCCGGACGGGAACCGCATCGAGTTCCAGGCCGACAACTTCCCGACCGTCGAGGAGGGCAACGCGTGGATCCGCAACAGCGACTTCGCGTCGAACCCGATCGGCGTGATCTTCGATCCCGACGACCTGCTGGCGCGCTTCAAGGCCGGCGAGCCGCTCGAGAAGCTCGTCGTGCGCCCGCCGCTGCCCGAGGGCAAGGGCCCGTTCGACATGCTTCGCTTCTGAGGAGGCCCTCATGACCAGCGAGACGGACGTCCTGGTCGTCGGCTGGGGTCCCGTCGGGCAGACGCTTGCGATCCTGCTCGCCGGGCACGGCTGGCGGGTCACCGCGCTCGAGAGGCAGCCGGCGCCCTACCCGCTGCCGCGCGCGGTGCACTTGGACCACGAGACGGCGCGCATCCTGCAGGCGGCCGGCGTCGCCGACGCGATGGCCGACGGTCGCATCGAGACGGCCGACTTCTACGAGTGGCGCAACGGCAAGGGCGACGTGCTGCTGCGCTTCACCAGCCGGCCGATGGGCATCTGCGGCTGGCCCGAGGCGAACATGTTCGCGCAGCCGGAGCTCGAGGGGCTGCTCGACGCGAAGGCGCGCTCGCTCGCGAACGTGACGCTGCTGCGCGGACACGAGGTCGCGTCGGTCGTCGAGCGCGACGGCGGCGTCGACGTCGCGGCACGCACCGCCGACGGAGCCACGGCGGAGTTCCGCGCGCGCTTCGTCGTCGGCTGCGACGGCGCGAACAGCTTCGTGCGCACGTCGATCGGCGCGCCGGTCACCGACCTCGGCTTCTTCTACGACTGGCTGATCGTCGACGTGCGGCCGCACGTGCCGAAGCTGTGGTCGCCGCTCAACATCCAGATCTGCGACCCGACGCGACCGACCACGCTGGTCTCCGGCGAACCGGGACGCCGGCGCTGGGAGTTCATGCGGCTGCCCGGCGAGGCGATCGAGGACCTGAACCGCGCGGACACCGCGTGGCGTCTGCTCGCGCCATGGGACGTGCACCCCGGCAACGCCGACCTCGAGCGCCACACGGTCTACCGCTTCCAGGCACGCTGGGTCGACAGCTGGCGCAAGGGCCGCGTGCTCCTAGCCGGCGACGCCGCGCACCAGACGCCGCCGTTCGCCGGACAGGGCATGTGCGCCGGGCTGCGCGACGCGATGAATCTCGCGTGGAAGCTCGACCTCGTCCTCCGCGGACACGCGCCCGACGCGCTGCTCGACACCTACGCGGAGGAGCGCCGGGCTCACGTCCGTGGCATGATCGAGTTCGCGATGGCGCTCGGAAGGGTCATCTGCGTGCCCGACCCGGCCGAAGCCGACGCGCGCGACGCGAGCATGATGGCGACCCGCGACCCGCAGGCGACGCCGCCGCTGCCCGGTCTCCTCGTCGGCGTGCTGCACGAGGGCGATCCGCTCGCGGGCAAGGTCTGCGTGCAGGCTCGCGTCCGCACGGGTGGGCGCGACGGGCTGTTCGACGACGTCGTCGGCCGCGGCTGGACGCTGCTGTCGCTCGACGGCGACCCGTCGCAGGCGCTGCCCGCGGAACTCGCGGCGTGGTTCGCGTCGCTGGGAGGCATCGCCGCCGGCATCGGGACCGGCGGCGCGCCGATCGGCGACGTCGACGGGCGGGCGACCGCGTGGCTCCGCGAGTCCGGTGCGGCGGTCGTGCTGCAGCGGCCGGACTTCTACGTCTTCGGCGGCGCGCCGACGCTCGCCGACACACCGGCGCTAGTGACCGCGCTGCGTGCTCGCCTCGAGTCGCGCGCCTCCTGAGCGACGCGGCGGCTCCACGACCGCCACGAACTCCGCTCGACGGCCGCGGATCGCAGTCACGCGACGCATCCGCAGTGCGCTCGGCGCCACGGGCCCGCCGGCGTGGGCACGCGACGCCCGGCTCGAGCGCTGCGTGGCCCGGCGCGCACGCGCGACCGGGCCTCGCCGCGGAGAACGACGCCGGCTACTTGCCGTCCTTCTTCGCCATCATCTCGACCATGTCCGCGCAGCGCGTCGCGTAGCCCTGCTCGTTGTCGTACCAGCTGACGATCTTGAAGAATCGGCTGTTGAGCTCGATGCCGGCGGCCGCGTCGAAGATGCTCGAGTGACGGTCGCCGATGAAGTCGCTCGAGACGACCTCCTCGTCGGTGTAGGCGAGGATGCCCTTCATCGCCCCGTCGGCAGCAGCCTTCATCGCCGCGTTGATCGCCTTGAGACTGGTCTCCTTGGCGGTCCTGAAGGTGAGGTCGACCGCCGAGACGTCCGCGGTCGGCACCCGGAACGCCATGCCCGTGAGCTTGCCCTTCAGCTCCGGGATGCACAGCGTGACCGCCTTCGCGGCACCGGTGCTCGCAGGGATGATGTTCTGGTAGGCGTTGCGGCCGCCGCGCCAGTCCTTCTTGCTGGGACCGTCCTGCGTCGGCTGCGTCGCGGTTGCGGCGTGCACCGTCGTCATCAGGCCCTCCTCGATGCCGAAGGTGTCATTGAGGACCTTGGCCACCGGAGCGAGGCAGTTCGTCGTGCAGGACGCGTTGCTCAGGATGGTGTGCTTGGCCGGGTCGTACTTGTCGTGATTGACGCCGAGGCAGAAGGTCGGGACCTCTTCCGGGCCGCTCTTGGTCGGCGCCGAGATCAGCACGCGCTTCGCACCCGCGGCGATGTGACCCGCGGCCTTCTCGCCTTCGGTGAAGAGGCCGGTCGACTCCAGCACGTAGTCGACGTTCATGCTCTTCCAGGGCAGCTTGGCCGGATCGCGCTCGGAGAGGCAGGCGGTCTTCTTGCCGTTGACGGTGAAGCCGTCGTCCTGCGCCGAGACGTCCGCCGGCTTGCCGCCGATCATGAAGCGGCGGTGCGTCGTGTCGTACTTCAGCAGGTAGGCGAGGTTGTCGGACGGAACCAGGTCGTTCACCGCGACGACCTCGATGCCGCGCTCCGCGGCGACCCGGTAGAAGAGCCGACCGATGCGGCCGAAGCCGTTGATTCCAATGCGGATCGCCATTCGCGTTTCCCCTCCAGGATGGTGGCCGGACGGCCTGATCGGGATGGACCTTTCGCCCGTACGATAGGGGGAAGGCTCGCGCATCTCAATGCCCGATCCGTGGCCCGGGCCGGCCGAAGCTGGCCGAAGCCTGGCCGCGGCGTGGTGCGCGGCGCCACGATCGTGCGGTATAGGGTCGGGGTGTCGACGCAACGCGACGGGCGCCCTGCCGACGTTTCCGGCTGGATCGCCGACCGCCTCGCCAGCGCGCGGGACGACGCCGCGCGCATCGCCCGCGAGCTGCTCCGCGACGGGCGCATCGGAGAGGACGAGGTGGCCGCGCTGGCGGCCGCGGTGGACGAGGCCGTGGAGCGCGGTCGCGTGCTGATCGGTGACGCACTGCGCGAGCCGCGCCGCATCCTCGCGGGCCTCCGCCAGGTGGCGCTCGAAGCGGCGGCCCGGGCCGACGCCGCCGCACCGGCCGCAGCCGACGATGCCACCGGACGCCTCGCCCGGCTCGAGGCGCGCATCGCCGCACTGGAGGCGCTCGTCGGCGGCCGGACGGCGGGCGGCCCCCGCGGCGAGGGCGACGGGTTCTGAGCGCGATGCAGGTCTCGACGCTGTTCCGCATCCCGCAGACCGTGCGCAACCTGCAGCGTCTGCGCGAGATCGCCGCCGTGCTCGTCAAGTACGGCTGGGGCGACCTCGTACCGCGCCTCGGCCTCGCCTTCGGCATCGAGCGCCTGCGACGCCGCCTCACCGGCGTGGCCGAAGATCCGGCCGCCGAGACGCTCACCACCGAGCAGCGCATCCGCATGGCGTTCGAGGAGCTCGGTCCCACGTTCATCAAGCTGGGGCAGGTCCTCGCGACCCGCCCGGACCTCATTCCGATGAGCCTCGTCGAGGAGCTGCGCCACCTGCAGGATCACGTGCCGCCGTTCCCGGGCGACGAGGCGAAGCGCGAGATCGAACGCCAGCTCGGTCGCCCGGTGGAGCAGCTGTTCGCACGCTTCGACGCGGTCCCGCTCGCCGCCGCCTCGATCGCCCAGGTGCACCGCGCGACGCTGCAGGACGGCGGCGAGGTGGTCGTGAAGGTGCGCCGTCCCGGCCTCGAGACGCAGATCGCGCGCGACCTCGACGTGCTCACGAGCCTCGCGGGACTCCTCGAGGACAACGTTCCCGAGAGCCGGCAGTTCTCGCCGCGCGCGATCGCCGACGAGTTCCGGCGCTCGATCTGGCGCGAGATCGACCTCACCCGGGAGGCGCGCAACATCGAGCGCTTCGCACGAAACTTCCGCGGCGACCGGACGATCCACGTCCTGCGGACGTACCCGGAGCTGTCGGGCAAGGCCGTTCTGACGCTCGAGCTCATCGACGGCATCAAGGCATCCGACGTCGCCGCACTCGAAAGCGCGGGCATCGACCGCTCCGACCTCGCGCGCCGCGGCGTCGAGTTCGTCGTCAAGCAGATCTTCCAGCACGGCTACTTTCACGCCGACCCGCACCCGGGAAACATCTTCGTGCTGCGCGACGGCCGCATCGCGCCCATCGACATGGGCATGATGGGGCAGCTCGACCGGGACCTGCGCGACGCGCTGCTCGAGCTGCTGGTCGGCGTCCTGCTGGGCGACGGCGGCAAGATCGTCGCCCTCTTCCGCCGCCTCGAGCTGGTCGACGAGAGCGCCGATCTCGCCGCCCTGCGGCGCGATGCGCAGGAGATGATCGACGCCTACAACGAGCTGCCGCTCGAGGAGGTCGACATCGGCGTCTTCATCGGCGAGCTGTTCGAGGTGCTGGCGCGGCACCGCGTCCTCGTCCCGCCCGAGCTGCTGCTGACGGGCAAGGCGCTCGCGACCGTCGAGGGGGTCGCGCGCATCCTCGACCCGCGGCTCGATCCGATGCAGGCGATGCGGCCGCTCGTGCTGCGCTCGTACCTCGAGCGCCTCGCCGACCCGCGATTCCTCGCGCGCGACGCGATCCGCGCGGGCGAGGAGGCGGTCACCATGCTCGCGACCCTGCCGCGCGAGCTGACCACGATCGTCACGCAGCTCCGCAGCGGGCGCCTGAAGGTCGCGACCGAGATCGATGGATACCGCCACGCGGAGCTCGAGCGCGCGCGGAGCGCGAACCGCGTGGCGCTGAGCCTGATGGTGAGCGCGCTGCTCGTCGGCTCGTCGATCCTGCTCGGGTCGGAGGGCGGACCGAGCGTCCTCGGCATCCCGGCGAACCCGGTGCTCGGCGTGCTCGGCCTCCTCGCCGCGGGCGGCGGCTATCTGATCGTCGCGTGGGGGTTCCTCCGGTCGGGCAGGTTCTGAGCGGCCGGCGCGCCTGCCGCGCCGCGGCCGGCCGCGCCGCGTGGCACGGGCGGCGTGCCAGGGGCGGATCTCCGGTCTCGGCCGGCGTGCCAGGGGGGATCTCCGGTCTCGGCCGGCACCCCGAGCGCCTGGCACCCAGGCAGGCTACTGTCCTCGGGATGACTTCCGTGACGCCACGCGACGGCGGCGGTGGATTCGCCGCGCTCGGCCTCGATCCCCGGCTCGTCGAAGGGCTCGAGTCGCTCGGCTACGAGGAGCCGACCGAGATCCAGCGGGAGACCATCCCGCGGCTGCTCGAAGGGCGCGATCTCGTCGGTCAGGCGGCGACCGGAACAGGCAAGACTGCGGCGTTCGCGCTGCCGCTGCTGCAGCGCTTCACCGAACGGCGGGGCGGGAAGCGTGCGCCGTTCGCGCTGGTGCTGGTTCCGACGCGCGAGCTCGCCATGCAGGTCGCCGAGGCGGTGCACCGCTACGGTCGCGCGCTGCAGGTGTCCGTGTTGCCGATCTACGGCGGGCAGTCGTACCAACCCCAGCTGCGTGCGCTCGAGCGCGGCGTGGACGTCGTCGTGGCGACGCCCGGGCGCGCGCTCGACCACCTGCGCCGCGGCACGCTGTCGCTCGCCGCCATCCAGGTTCTGGTGCTCGACGAGGCCGACGAGATGCTCGACATGGGCTTCGCCGAGGATCTCGACGCGATCCTCGAGCAGGCTCCGCCGGAGCGCCAGACGGTGCTGTTCTCGGCGACGATCCCTGCGCGCATCACGTCGATCGCCCGGCGCTACCTGCGGGACCCGCTGCAGATCCGGATCGCCGGCGAGCGCCCGGCCGCCGGCAAGGCGCCCAAGGTGCGCCAGACCGCGTACGTGGTCGCGCGGGAAAACAAGATCGCCGCCCTCGGCCGCATCCTCGACATGGAGGACCCCGACGCGGCGATCGTCTTCTGCCGCACGCGCAACGAGGTCGACGAGCTCGGGGAGGCGCTCGGCGCGCACGGCTACCGCACCGAGGTCCTGCACGGCGGCATGTCGCAGGAGCAGCGCGACCGCGTCATGAAGAAGCTGCGCGGCAGGGCCGCCGATCTGGTGATCGCGACCGACGTGGCGGCGCGCGGCCTCGACATCCCGCAGCTCACCCACGTGATCAACTTCGACGTGCCGTCGGCGCCCGAGGCCTACGTGCACCGCATCGGCCGCGTCGGCCGTGCCGGCCGCGAGGGCATCGCGGTCACGCTCGCCGAGCCACGCGAGCACCGCCTGATGCGCAACATCGAGCAGCTCACCAAGCGGAGGATCGACATCGCGCCCGTCCCGAGCGTCGCCGACCTGCGCGCGCGCCGCCTCGAAGGGGTGCGCGAAGCGCTGCACGAGACGCTGGTCGCGGGCGAGGTCGAGGGCTTCAGAGCGGTCGTCGAGTCGCTGGCGGGCGAGTTCGAGCCCGCGCGAGTCGCGATGGCCGCCGTCAAGCTGCTGTCCGAGAGCGATCGCGCCGATGGGGACGAGGTGATCCCGGCCTTCGCCGGCGGCGCCTTCGGCGACCGCCACGCCGAGCCCCGTCCGGCGCGTGGCGCGCCGGCGCGGGGCAGCGCACGAGCGCCGCGTGGTGAAGCGCCCGGGGGCGATCGGGCGAAGCCCGGCATGACGCGCGTGTTCATCGGCGGCGGGCGCGAGATGGGCATCCGCCCCCAGGACATCGTCGGGGCGATCACCGGCGAGGCGGGAATCCGCGGCAGCGAGGTCGGCGGGATCACCATCTCCGACCGCTTCTCGCTGGTCGAGATCCCCGAGGGGCTGGCCAGGATGGTGGTCGGAGCGCTGCGCGGCCGCCCCGTCAAGGGCAGGAAGGTGACCGTCCGCCTCGAGCGCGCGGCGGGCGAAGGGTTCGCCCGGCCGCGCGAGCCCGCCCGGGGAGGCCCGCCGCGGCGCGGCGACGACCCGCCCGCGCGCAAGCCACCCCGTCGCGATCGCCGCTTCTCCTGACAGTCCCCGGATGTCCGCGCAGGAGCGCCTCCCGCTGCCCGGCCACGCCGCGGTCAGAGCAGGTAGCGATCGCCGAGCGTCGGCCTGCGCGACCGATCGTCGGGGCCTCCAGCAAAGACAGGTCCAGCGAGGACAGGTTGCTGCGCTGCTGCACGATGTCGGCCTCGTCCTCGCGTCGACGGCGTGAGTCTTTGAAGAAGTCGACGTCGAAGAAGTCGACGTCGCCGGCCGCGCGCCGGACGCCGTGAAGCGGCAGCGCGAACCCGTCGATCGGTGCCACACGGAGCCGTGCTGCGCCGCGGCCTCGCGAACGGGCTGGATGGCCTCGAGGAACGCGCTCGCCACCCGGGCCCCTACCACGCCCGAGCCAGACGATCAGTCGCGGCGGCTCAGACGTCGGGGGCGGAGATTCCGGCGAGCCGCAGCGGCGGCGGCTCGCTCCCGATCAGGTACGCGAACTGCTCACGGAACTCCTCGAGCGAGATGCCGCACACCGCCGCGAACTTGGCCAGCTCGTGCGGGTCGTCGAAGTCGTCGCGACGCAGCCGGATCATGTAGCGACGCGCGATCGCGTAGCGCGCCGAGGCCAGGTCGAGCAGGCGGATGCGCGCGCGGCCGGTCTCGGGATCGAGCAGCTCGGGGAAGCGGATCGGCACGAAGTGCCCGCCCTGCATCGACACCATCACCGCGTCGCCGCCGCCGAGCAGGTACTTCGCGGCGCAGTAGCCGAGGTCGCGCGTGTACTCCATGTCGAACGGGATCGGATCGGCGCAGCGCAGCTCGTAGCCGATGTTCTTCGCGATGATCGTCGGCTTGATCTTGAACTGCTTCAGCCTCTCGGTGACCGCCTTCTTCAGGATCTCGCCGATGTCGACCTCGGCGATGCGCGCGTTGCCGTGCGCGTCGCGCTCGACGTCCTGCAGGCTCGCGAGGTCGCTCGGATCGATGTCGAGCACGACCCCTTCGGCGATCACGGCCACCCCGTCACGCCGGCCGGACGCGAGGCGCTTGATGATCGCCCCGACCAGCGTGTCGACGATCGACTTGAAGCTGGCGCGGTCGCTGCCGAACTCCTCGGGCACGAGCGTGAGCGTCGCACCGCTCGCCTTGCCGATGCCGAGCGCGAGGTGTCCGGCCTTGCGGCCCATGGCGATCACGAAGTACCAGCGCGACGTGGTCTCCGCGTCGACCATCAGGTTCTTGACGATCTCGACACCGTAGTGACGCGCCGTCTGGAAGCCGAAGGTGTCGACGTGGGCCGGCAGGTCGAGGTCGTTGTCGATCGTCTTCGGCACGTGCACCACACGGATGCGCCCGGCCGACTTCTCCTCGAGCTTCATCGCGGAGAACGCCGTGTCGTCGCCGCGCCGATGACGCTCTTGATGCCGGGCGCCGGGCCGCCGCCGACGAGAATCGCGAGCTTCTTGCGCTGGCTCATCGTCTCCTCACGAAACCGACGATCTACTGCGCGAGGGTGCGCGCCAGGTCGAGCAGATCGCGGTCGATGGTCTTCTTGCCCGCGACGACCTCGCCGAGCGGCGTCGCCTGGATGCGGTTGTCGATCGTTCCGACGAGCACGCCGTGCTCCCCGCGCGCGAGCTGCTCCACGGCCGCGGCGCCGAGCCGGGTCGCGAGCAGGCGGTCGGAAGCTCCGGGCCGCCCGCCGCGCTGCACGTGCCCGAGCACCGTGAGGCGCGGCTCGAAGCCGAGGCGCCCCTTGTGCTCGCGGAAATACCGGACCAGCGCCTCGCCGTCGTAGCGTGCGCCCTCGGCCACGACGACGATCGCGTGCGCCTTGCCGCGTTCGTACGACGCACGCAGGTCGGCCGCGATCACGTCGGGCTCGACGTCGATCTCCGGCAGCACGACGGCCTCCGCACCGCCCGCGAGCGCGGCCATCAGCGCGAGATACCCGCAGTCGCGCCCCATCACCTCGACCAGGAACGCACGCTCGTGCGACGACGCGGTGACCTTCAGGCGGTCGATCGCCTCGATCGCGATGTTGAGCGCGGTGTCGACGCCGATCGTCACGTCGGAGCCGTACAGGTCGTTGTCGATGGTGGAGGCCACGCCGACCACCGGGAATCCCATCTGGCAGAGCGCGTGCGAGCCCGTCTGCGACCCGTTGCCGCCGATCACCACCAGGCCCTCGATGCCGTCCTGGCGGAGGTGCCGCAGCGCTCGAACGCGGCCCTCTTCCTCGCGGAACTCGGGGCAGCGCGCGCTGCCGAGGAAGGTGCCGCCGCGCTCGACGATGCCACCGACGTCGCGCGCCCCGAGCGAGACGAAGCCGCCACCGATCAGGCCGGCGAAGCCGTTGCGCACGCCGGCGCACGACCAGCCGCGGCTCAGCGCGGTGCGGACCACGGCGCGGATCGCCGCGTTCATGCCCGGCGCGTCACCTCCCGAGGTGAGGACTCCGATCTTCATTCGGCTCCTCCGGTGACCACGGTCATGGAGGTTCTGTAGGAGATCGCCCCGGGACCGGCAAGGTCGCGGATCTCGCCCACCGCGGTCGGGTGTACCGCCCCCCCCGAGGACGCCCGCAGCAGGCCGCGCGGCGCCACGCCCCGCACGTCCGTCAACGAGATCGGGTCAGGCCGCGACGCGCTTGGCGAGCTCGTTGTGCTCCTTCCACATGCCGCCAGGCGTGTGGGAACCGAACTTCTCGAAGTACTCCTTCTGCAGCTCGAGCGCCTCGTGCCAGTCGGCCGCGTCCACCTCGAGCAGCTCCTCGACCTGCTTGCGCTCGATCGCCGCACCGTCGAGGTCGATCGCGTCCGCGGCGGGCACCCAGCCGATGGCCGTCTTGACGGCCTTGCCACCACCGTCGCAGCGCTCGAGCACCCACTTCAGCACGCGGAGGTTGTCGCCGAACCCCGGCCAGATGAACTTGCCGTCGGGGTCGGTGCGGAACCAGTTCACGCGGAAGATGCCGGGCGGCCTGGTCAGCTTCTGCCCGACCTCGAGCCAGTGCGACAAGTAGTCGCCCATGTTGTAGCCGCAGAAGGGTTGCATGGCCATCGAGTCGCGGCGCAGCACGCCGACCTTGCCGGTCGCGGCAGCGGTCGTCTCCGACGCGAGCGTCGCGCCGAGGAACGTGCCGTGCTGCCAGGTCTCGGCCTGGAACACGAGCGGAACGCGGCGCTGACGGCGCGCGCCGAAGAGGATCGCGCTGATCGGCACGCCGTTCGGGTTCGTGAATTCGGGCGAGATGCACGGACACTGCGCGGCGGGTGCGGTGAAGCGGCTGTTCGGATGGGCGGCCTTGTCGCCGCTCTTCGGATCCCAGGGCTTGCCCTGCCAGTCGAGCATCCCCTCGACCGGCGGATCGTCGTGCCCCTCCCACCACACCGTGCCGTCGGGCTTCAGCGCGACGTTGGTGAAGATGGTGTTGGTCCGGATCGTCCGCATCGCGTTCGGATTGGTCTTCATGCTGGTGCCGGGTGCCACGCCGAAGAAACCCGCCTCGGGGTTGATCGCCCAGAGGCGGCCGTCGTCACCCGGATGCAGCCACGCGATGTCGTCACCGACGGTCGTGATCTCCCAGCCCGGCATCGACGCGGGCGGGACCAGCATCGCGAGGTTCGTCTTGCCGCACGCGCTCGGGAACGCGCCGGTGACGTAGTGCATCTTCCCCGCGGGAGTCTTCACGCCGAGGATCAGCATGTGCTCCGCGAGCCAGCCCTGGCGCTGGCCGAGCGTGCTCGCGATGCGCAGCGCGAGACACTTCTTGCCGAGCAGCGCGTTGCCGCCGTAGCCCGAGCCGACACTCCAGATCTCGTTCTTCTGGGGGAAGTGGCAGATGAAGCGGCGATCGGGCGAGAGGTCGCCGAGCGAGTGCAGGCAGCGCGTGAACTCCTCCCCGCTGCCGAGGTGGTCGAGCGCGACCTGCCCCATGCGCGTCATGATGCGCATGTTGATCACGACGTAGACGCTGTCGGTGATCTCGACGCCGACCTTGGAGAACTTCGAGCCGACGGGACCCATGAGAAACGGCACGACGTACATCGTGCGGCCCTTCATCGCGCCCTTGAACAGCGGCAGCACCTTCTTGTCCGCGTCGGCCGGCGACATCCAGTTGTTCGTCGGTCCGGCCTCCTCCTCCTTCGGCGAGCAGATGAAGGTGAGGTGCTCCGTGCGCGCGACGTCGCTCGAGTCGCTGCGGTGCAGGTAGCAGCCCGGCATCTTCTCCTGGTTGAGCGGCATCAGGACGCCGGTCTTCACCGCTTCTTCGGTGAGTCGCGCGCGCTCTTCCTCGGAACCGTCGCACCACACGACGCGGTCGGGCGTGGTCAGGGCGGCGATCTCGTCGACCCACTTCTTCACGTGCGTGTTCATGTCGATGCTCCGTCCTCGAGGGGGGCCACCGCTGGCCGAAGAGCCGCGGCGGGAGGCGATCCGGTCGATTTACAGGAGCGTGCGATCGAGGGAAAGCCCCTTGCTTGCCACGCCGCCCCGGCCTTCCAGCGGACGGATTCAAGACCGACTTAAGGGGAGAAGTAGCGGTCCCGCACATCCGATCGTGGGCCCCGGTGCGTATCGCGGCTGCGCGTGATCGAGGGCGGGCATGTCGTTCGCCCGCGTGCGCAACGGGCGCCCCCACCTCGCCGGCGCACGCTCCGCGCGAAGGAGGCTCCATGTCCCCACGGAACACCTGCGCCCGCCTGCTCGCGGGCACGATCATCGGCTTGGCGATGGCCGCAACGGCCGCTCCCGACGCCGCAGCGGCAGCGCTGCCGCGCGTCGGCAGCTGCGGTGCTCGCTCGCTGCTCGGCGGCGGGCCACAGCTGACGTTCGTCGGCCTCACCGCAGACCAGCGTCTGGTCAGCTTCGGCGAGTGCAACCCGTCGCGACCACGCGATCTCGGACCGGTCACCGGCCTGTCGGGCAACGACACCGAGCTGGTCGGCATCGACTACCGCGTTCAGGACGGGTTGCTGTACGCCGTCGGCGACGGCGGCGGCGTCTACAAGTTCGCAACCCCGGGCTCCGCGCTCGCGACCCGCGTGAACCAGCTCTCGGTCGCCCTCGACCCGGCCGCGACGTCGTTCGGCGTCGACTTCAACCCGGCGGCCGACCGGCTGCGCATCGTCTCCGACACCGGTCAGAACCTGCGCCACAACGTGAACGCCGCCGGCACGACGATCGCCGACGGCGCACTCAACTACATCGAGGGCATGCCGCCCGCGCCGGTCTCGGCGACCAACGTCCTCGCGGCCGCATACACCAACAACGACCTCGACGCTGCCACTGCGACGTCGCTCTTCGACGTCGACGGGAACCGCGACCAGGTCGTTCTGCAGTCGCCGCCCAACGCCGGCGTGCTGTTCCCGACCGGCAAGCTCGGCGTCGACGCCACCGGCCCGATCGGATTCGACATCTACTCGACCGTTCGCAACGGCGTGACCATCCGCAACGCGGGTTTCGCCGCCCTGAGCGTCGAGGGGACGCCGGGCTTCTACCGCGTCGACCTGCTCACCGGTGCCGCGGTGCGCATCGGCACCCTCGGCGCGAACGTGATCGACGTCGCCGCCCCGCTCGACCAGTAGCCCCCGTCCGTCGGTGGGGACGCGGGCGCGTCCGACGCACCCGCGTCCCCGCTGGCAGGATGCCGGAGGCCATGCCGGAGAATCGAGCCTTTGTGCTTGAGTCGCGGGCCCGCGCGGCGTAACGCACGGGAAGCAGGAGGTTGGCATGGCTTTCCACCACGTGGCGTACGGCACCAGGGACCT
>Ga0172363_10001115_pt1 | contig 21451 bp, 16 predicted proteins | sample LakKivs2_kivu2a2_FD_114541 | JGI IMG/M metagenome (GOLD analysis project Ga0172363, IMG submission 114541) | Sediment microbial communities from Lake Kivu, Rwanda - Sediment s2_kivu2a2 | ecosystem: Environmental > Aquatic > Freshwater > Lake > Sediment | place: Rwanda: Western Province, Lake... | reverse complement strand
GGACTGGGACTGCCGGAGTGCGGCGGCTTTCTCCTGATTGCCTGCGATGGGCATCCCGAGGCGGTGAAGGATGAAATTAAAAAGGTACGCGAAATCTGCGAGAAAAACGGCGCCTTCTTCATGGATTACACCGAAGACCCTGAGCGCATCGAGGATTTGTGGAAGGGGCGCAAGCAGTTGCTCGCCTCGCTTTCCATCCTGAAGCCGGAATTTGCCACAATCATGCTGGCTGATGATATGGCTGTGCCAATCTCAAAAGTCCCGCAGGCGGTGAAAGGCTTCCTTGAAATACAGGATAAATATGACATATACATTCCGCCTTATGGCCATGCGGGCGACGGCAATCTCCATACCAAGGTTCTGCTCAACCCGGAAAATCCTGACCACTGGCGTCAGGCGGAAAAGGCGGTAAAGGAAATCTATGACCTCGTGCTTGCCCTCGGTGGGACGGTAACCGGCGAGCATGGCATCGCCATCAGCAAGGCGGAATACTTCCACAAGGAGCGCGCCGACGCCATCCCCTTCATGCGAGCCATCAAGCGTGCCCTCGACCCGAAAAATATTCTCAATCCTTATAAAATCTTCGACTGGGAAAAGACGTTCCTTCACAATCTGCGTTACCCTGTTGAGCTTGGCGGAAAGGGTGAGTTGAACAAATGAGCATACAATATCCCGACATTGAAAAACTGAAACAGGAACTGTTCAACTGCACCATGTGCGGATTCTGCAAGTTCGTTTGTCCGGTATTTCTTAACGTGGGCTGGGACACCGGTTCCCCGCGCGGGCGCATCACAATGGCATACGGTCTCATCACGGGCGAACTGGAGCCGGACGATGACCTCGTGAACCGGATTTTCCAGTGCACTCAGTGCCGGGACTGCTGGCGGCGGTGTCCGGGAAAAACGAAATGCCCGGACCTGGTGCTTGCGGCGCGGCGGGAACTCATCAGGCGGGGCAGAGCGGTCGAGGCACAGAAATCCGTGGCGAAAAATATCCGCGAGACGGGCAACATCTTCGCCGACCTCGAAGTGGAGTTCCCCGTTCAGGAGGGCGAGATTCCGCTCTTCATCGGCTGTCAGCATCTCTCACGCACCAACAGCACAAAAAAGAACATTCGCCTGCTGAAAGAGCTCGGCGTATCGCCACGCATCGTACGCGAGGTGTGCTGTGGATTTCCACTTGAGGTAATGGGCTTCGGGGAGGAATGTGAGGAACAGATAGAGCGTCTGAAAAAGGCATTCCCCGTCAAAACCGAGCCGATATTGACCTTCTGCCCGGGGTGCAAGGTACAACTGGAAAAGATATTCGGCAGGGAAGTCCGGCATGTCCTCCAGGAAATAAACGAGCGTCTAAATCCCGAAAAAATCGCCAAACCTTTGAACGTAAAGGTTACCTATCATGACCCCTGCGACCTTTCTCGAGGGGCGAAAATCATCAAAGAGCCACGCGAAATCCTGAAGAAAATCGGGTGCGAAATCATCGAGATGAAACATGCGAAGGATACTTCCCGGTGTTGCGGTGGAGGGGGCGGCATTCTCACCTGGGACGTGGAAATCTCCGACCAGATGGGTCAGGCAAGAATGGAAGAGGCTGTTGCCACAGGGGCGGAGATGGCGGTGACCGCATGTCCCACCTGTGAGCAAACCCTGAAAAAAGCCGCACGTGCCGTGGCTGATAAAAACGGCTCAAAGCCCATTCCCGTTTATCATATTTTAGATTTGCTATTCCGGGCAATCCGGTAACTGATTAAATATCCTCAGGGCATTCATGCCGAAATTTTAAAGACACAATTCTCAAGTCTGACAAGTCCGACGCGTCCGACGGGTCAGACAAGTCCGACATTAATTCTTACGGCAAATAAAAAGGCACAGAGATGGTTATGTTTTGCCTTCTCTGTGCCATGTGAACGCAGGGGATTACTTGACGTTTATGCCCGTGCCCTGACACCCGTCCACATAAATGCCAATGATGAAGAGTGGGAAGCCGGTATAAAATTCTTTATGTGGCGTGACATTAATCATGGCATTGGCGCCGCCATCACGTGCATCCTTCGCAATGCACTCAAGCAGTTTCTCATTACTCTGCTGGGGGTAAAGCTCCATCAGCTTTCCAATCCCCGGGATTCCCAGAGCGATTCCAACTTCAGTTCCCGTGAAATGACCCGTTGCTGTATAGTTTTCAAATGTCCCGTCACCGGTGGTTATATTTTTCATCCCCGTATCTCTTGCCACGGCGCCGAGGTCGGTCTTTCCGGGAATATAGGCACATCCCGCCAAGAGAGTAACTGATAATAAAGCCAGAAACAGTATCCTCATTTCGTATCACCTCCCTTAAAACAATATCTCAACGAATACAATATAGAATGCTTAAATTAAAAAAATCGCAAAAAGTCAATAGGAAACTTCAAAAATACGATTTTTCATCTGCGATGAATTTTTTTTCTGAGGAATTGTCGGGCGGCAGTGAGGAGGTCGGGGGCGGTGAAATCAGGACGGACTTTGCGCTTCATTTTCGCTCCGCCTCCAGTTATGAGGCAGGTTTTCAATCCCGCTTTCTTGCCAGCAATGATATCCGTCTCTTTATCGCCAACGAGGAGACTCTTTTCCATGACGATGGGGAGGTCTTTCTGCGCACAGCGTATCATGCCAATCTTCGGCTTGCGGCATTGGCATTTTTCCTTGATAGTATGCGGGCAGAAGTAAATCTTGTCAATACCGATGCCTGCCCCGCCGAGAATCCTCAGCATGTGCAGGTTGACGCGAAAAAAATCATCTTTTGTGTAATAACCCAGATTTATTCCACTCTGGTTTGTAACAATGATGATGAAAAACCCGGCTCGCTGGAAGCGGCGGAGTCCCTCTATCGCCCCCGGCAAAAGTTCAAAATCCTCAGGGCTGGTGATGTATCCCCTCTCGACATTGATGACGCCATCACGGTCGAGGAAGAGTGCGGGGGCAGGGCGTGGGGGGGCTATCTTTAGAGAGACCGGTTTCGGACAGTATGCCTCAAGGATGCGGTTTATGATTGCCGTTGTAGAGATACCCGGCGTGGCGGGGACAATCATGATCTCGCCACCGTATTTTTCCACGACGCCCCGCGAGGTCATCCGCTCCGGCGTGTAATCGCCACCCTTTATATAATAAGTGGGGCGGAGTATTTCGATGGTCTTTCTCATGCGACGCTCGCCATGGAACGTAACATAATCCACACAGGCAAGTGCGGCAACAACACTGGCGCGCTGTTCCTGCGGGACAAGGGGACGTCCGGGGTCTTTATACCTTTTCACAGAGCGGTCTGTATTGATGCTCACCACAAGGACATCGCACCGCGAGCGCGCCGCCTCAAGATATGCCACATGTCCGGCATGAAGGATGTCAAATACGCCATTCGTGAGACCGACCGTCTTGCCCGCCTTGCGCAGACGCGCTATAATCGGCGCTAAGTCTTCGCGCTTCATAATCTTTTTTGCGCTCTTAACCACGGGGAACAATCCTCAGCGTTCAAATCTCAAGACCCCGAACCGCCACGGTTCACAGGGGAAAGTGGACATCTTGTTCCAGTCGCTCTCTTCTCTCTCTGGTCTCTGCCTGATGCGTCGCACGTTAAAGCCCCACAACGTTGCAGAGGTCGGTGCATCGTCCTGCCCGATGGCGGCAAGTGGCATGCGGCACTCAACAGACCAGTAATCCTTTCCCATGTGAACGGCGCGGTCATACCATGGTGGGACATTGCCCTTGCCGGGGAGATAATTAAAAGTCGTGCCAGCGGCGTTAATAGAGGCACGTGAGTAAGTCTTCATCTCGTGAGTCACGTCAATAAAGACCTCCACCTCGTCATCGCCCCAGGTGAACGATACGGGAGGGCTGGCGAGGGTAACAACCTTATCAGGTTTGGGTTCGGCGCAATGAATGCCGACGTAAAAATATCCGTTATCATAAAGTGTGCGCACCCAGGTCTGCTGGACTGCAAGGGCACCGCCCCTGTTAACCTGAAAGTTTGTCATTATATCGGCGGACTGCCATGCGGTATCGTCAAGGACGCCATCAATGGTCGGCGGGGTCTTTGTGTAATGAATGACAGACTTCGGCGGGATGCATAGCTCATGACGCGATGTGAGCACAACCGAATCACCGCGCAGGGTGTTGTAATAGGTCTGGATGAGGGCATAGGGGAGACTGTAATCCTCAAAGCGGCGGGAGGGCGCCTTTATGCGGACTGCGACATCCTCGGTGCGACCGGGGAAGATTGGGACGTCCTGCTCTCGTGGCTCCACGATAAAGGCGGGATTCGGCGTCTCCCAACGGACAGTATAAACATTCATCTCCTCCGTCCTGTTTTTAACCGGAATTGTGTAAATGATGTTCAGCGGGGAATCAGCAGGGTTTGGAATCTGTCCGCCGGAAGGAGGCTGGAAATAAGGAGCCGCGCGGTCGAACTCCTCGCAGGTGACATAATCGGCAGGTTTGACGCTACCCGCAGGAATAACCGCCTCTGTGACTGCATCACCGTTCACTGAGACATATAAAAACTGATGAAAATAACCCACCTCCGGTGCGGAGTAACTCATCTGTGCGGAGGAGTTGATGATAAAACAGCGCAGACCGTCCACCTCCTCAAAATAATACTTGTGTGCATGTCCGGCAATGACGGCGCTGATGTTGGGGTATTTCTTCAGGATGGTGCTCACATCTGACCAGTTGGAGCGTGCATCCCTCCAGAGTGGACGGTGCATAAAGATAAAGACATGGTCGGCGCGGGCAGACCTTCCCAAATCCCTGTCAAGCCATGCCAACTGCTCCGCCGTTACCATCCCATAGTTCAGATTGTAATCCGTGTCCAGAACCACAAAATGGCTTCCCTTATGGTTAAATGAATAATACAGTCGGTCCTTGCCCCAGACCTCGGTAAAAAGCGCCTGCTGGGGCGTTGTTGCAACATCGTGGTTTCCAGCAACGGGGTAAAATGGCATTGAAAGCGGGGCAATCTGCTTTTTAAAAATCTCCCATTCCTCCCTGATGCGGACGGGGTCGTATGTGTAGCCCTCAATCATGTCACCCACCTGGACAACAAAATCAGGTTTGAGGAGGTTCACCTCCTGAACGATGTCTTCAAAGACCTTAGGGTTCTGGAGCTGGCTGTCGCCAAGGACGGCGAACTTGAAATCTCCCGCGAGGGCAACTTCCGCAAGGAGCGTCAGGATGAAAAATAAGAACTTCCTCATGTAAACTATCCAAAATTTAAGCATTCGTTTAAAATATTTATCTAATTTCAAGCGTGGGAATCAAATAAAAAAGTATCGGCATCAGAACCTTACAATTGTGCCACAGGATTATCAACCGCCGATGAACGCCGATGAAAAAATTACGATATTTATTAAATATTTATCTGTGTTTATCGGCGTTTATCTGCGGTTAATCTTTTACATTGTCTTTTTCATGATGGCAAATCGGCGAGTGATTGTAAAACCGAGGCGTCCATAAACGCCCTTTGAGGCACGCTCGCCTGTCCACAGCACCCATGCGCAATGATAACCCTTGATGCGCATCTGGTAAAGCGTCCTGGCAAGAAGAACTGAGCCGATGCCCTTGCCCTGATACTCATCCGAGACGCCAAATGGTCCAAAGTGGTCACCCTCATACTGGCAGAATCCGATAATCTTCCCCTTGTCCAACGCGAGCATTATGGAATCCGCTTGCAAGATCCCGCGTGTGAGGTCAATCAGGTTGCGGCGTGCGTCCTCGAGCCAGGGTCCGGGCATGTGCCTGCCCTGAAATTCCAGATATGCGCACAAATCTCCGCGTCGATAAGGGCGCACCTCAATTCCCTCATCGAGAAGCTTTTTCTCCTTCTGGAGAACCTCCTCCGTGAGGCGGAATTTTGATATGGGGGCGTCCATGGCGATCGCCTCGCTATATTCCACGAACCCGAATTTCTGAAACAGGCGCACGCCGTCCGCATATGCCTCCTTGTCAATGCCAGGGACGAAATAGTTATGCGTGTATGGCGCAATGAGAATATTCTTACGCCCTTTGTCCTTGAACCACCGGATGGAATTTTCAAGGAGTGTGGTGCCAATGCCGCGTCGCCGGAAATCAGGATGCACGCCAAAGACCGTTATAAACCCGTCATCGGGTCGCAATCCAACATTCTCAATGGGCTTTTTCAAAACAAGACGCAGGGCAAGACCTGCCAGACGACTGTTCTCCACAGCGACAACAAGACTGTCCGGCTCACGATTGAAGTCGAGCAGCACCTTGCGCTCGAATATATTCAGCGTCACGGCGTCAAGCGGCAAAGCCGCCGCCCAGAGCGTCAGAATTTCCTCCGTGTCCCTCCCCTCAAATGGACGTATGTTTGCCATAAGCCACGCCCTCCTTATCTCTTTCACAAAAAATTATGGGAAATATTACCAGCCCACGTGACAGGTTCAAGAAAAATGCTACCTCATAATCGCATACGGGTTGAATTGCCTCGGATATTTCCACACAATGCAGACGGGCTCCGGCGATAGATTGTAATCGGGTTGCGCCTCGCTTTTATTTACGGTGTAATATCGCCTGCCCTCCGCATTCTTGACATATTCATAAAGGGGAGTTGTGCCGGTCGTTGCCGCATCCGAGCCGACAGGCAGGGCATAAAACGCCACATGCCATGCCTCGCTCGGAGGCAGTGATGGCTTCTTTGGGGAAAGTCTCGGCGAGTTCCCTTCATAATATTCATAAACGGGGACAGTTTCCCGTGCCTGCCTGTCCGGCGCAAAAAATACAATCTTCCGCTCCGTGACCCATGATTCAATATTATCTCCCGTGAAATGCTTCAGGCGTTTGCTGTTTTTCAGCCAGTAAACAGGCACGGGCAGAATGAGCCGCATATCTGCAAGGTCTATTTTATACATTATCTGATTATAATCATATCGCGGAGTGGGATTCTCATTGCCGGAAAAAAGTGTTGTATAAGTGCCTTCAAAAAAGACCTCGTGCCCGTTTTGCTTTGCAAATGGCGGGTGCTGGACAACGTTGTAAAAGCTGTATTTTTTGTGCGTGACGATTTTCTGCGCAAACATCCAGGGACCAAGAGGCGTATCTGCCTCTGCATACCAGATTTCACCAAGGAGCGTTGTCCCGAATCCCTCGTTAAATATCATCACCCATCTTTTGTTATACGGATTCCACGCAATGGAACCGCCCCAAAAGAGAATTTCCTTGCCGGTGGCAACATCAACCGGTGCGAACCATTTCTCGTCCGGTTTCATGAGTCCCGCACCAATAAGCTGATTCTGCTCCTTCTGTCCAATTGCGGAGGTGTTTTTTCTCCACGAATAGACAAGCGTGCCGTCAGAGGCGCGGTCAAGACGGCTTTTAGCCCCGTTAAAGTGCTCCCCGTTCTTTAAACACGTGAACGCTTCATAACTGCCATGGTCAATGACGGCATCAAATTGCGCGGGCGTCCGGTAAACGCCATCAGCGAAGAAGTAAAAATATTCAACACCGCCTTCCGTGTATGTGAAGGGATGTCCGTTGGGCTGGATTGCCTCATCAAGCGGATACTGCCGCACCTCCTCAAAGATTCCCTTTTCGTCATTGAATTCAACCATTCCCCTGCCGACGGTTTCCATGAGGGGCTTGATTTTCGCATAATGCGCAAGAAGTCGTTCGCGACCAGCAGCATCCTTCACTGTGAGAAGGCAACCAAGCCAGTAAGGATTCCCTGGACCGGGGAGCGGAACCATGTGGCGGACAAAATCCCCGTCGCAGAAATATTCTATGTCAATCCCGACATCGGGGTCAAGACCACCATCCGCCGGCAGAATAGACGTCCCGCAGGTGGTTTTGAAATTCCCCGCAAGCGGGTGTCGCGGATGACCTGTATCTCCCCACACCCAGAAAAGTTTGCCCTTATAAATCGTGCAGAGTGCGCTATCCTGCCCGCAGACATTTGCGTTTATGATGGGCGACTTGATGGGCACCGCATCGCCAAGCAAGACGCTGTCATGATAGATGCCCGTGCCGGTGATGCGATAAAGTCGCTGGGCAATCATCTCGCGCCCCATTGTGATTATGGCTGAGCCGCCGGGCGTGACATTCAGGATTTTCCCATAACCGTCAAAGGGGTCTTTCTCAATGGAGTAGCCATCGCTTTCAATTGTGAAATAGACCTCCTTATTCATGAGTGCAGGCTCATAGAAGGCGACAACGCCTGCGCTATCCGTCCAATGAGCGACATTGGTCAGCGTCGCGAGTTTAACCAGCGGAATCCCGCGGCTCGTCGCATCATCAACAACTTTGATGCGAAAAAAAATTTTTGGGTCGGGAGAAATCTGGCAGAAACACTGGAAAACAGAAAACAGATAAAAAATCAAAATAAAACAAATGCGTCTTTCCATAAAACTGCCACCTGATGGATTTTTATAACACAAGTTCCATTAGCATGTTCCTCATCGTCAAGGCAAAATGCGCCGTAGAGTAAATCTTGGTATAAAAAATTTTTTTGATTCAACGGATGGAAAAAGGCAATCATTGAAATTAATATCTTGATGTGTATTTGTCTGTTCAATTATATATAACCCTGTATATTTACGGGGCGTTAATGAAAAAGCGGATACCGTTGCATCAACGAATCTTGAAACAAATACGCGAATGTGTCCGAACTTGCCGGTATGTGATGACTCGGCATGCAGAAGAAGAGATGGATGAAGATGAACTTTCGATTTATGATGTGGAAAATTGTCTGCTGACAGGTGAAATAGAGGAGCGCCAGCGGGATAATCAGACAGGCGAATGGAAATATCGCATCTGTGGTGAATCCATCAATGGTGAGAGCACGAAAGTTATAGTCAAAGTCGGACCAGCGGGAAAACTTATTATTATCACTGTATATTTATCCTGAAAAGGGTAAGAAAAAATGATAAAATGTGATATTTGCGGCAAGGTTGGTGCGCGAAAGCGTCGGGTCTCGCGTTCTTATGGTAAGGGTGACAATATCCTTGTGATAGAAAATGTTCCCCTCATCAGTTGTCCCCATTGCGGGGAGAGTTATCTGACCGCTGAGACCCTTCACGAAATCGAACGACTCAAACTGCACCGGAAAAATCTTGCTACAGAAAAAAAAGTGGAAGTGCTGGTTTATGCCTGATTGGGAAAGCAGAAACCTTAATATCATCTATAAGTGTTCACATCTTCAGGATACGAACCGATGCGTGGATAGTTTCGGCACGGGCTTGGGGACTAATGTGCGTCCGCGCTTACGCTCCTCATCCCGCAAACGCCTCTGCTCAGCGTAAAAATCATCCCATTCTTTGTTTTTCTTGCGCTCAAGTTCATCCTCTGGCTCAAGACGCGCCTGCCATGCGTATGTCTTGTGCTCCCATGTCAGTCGGTCGCCCGAACAATTGAAAACCGTGTATCCAAAATCGGAGCCCGTCCAGATGCCTGCCCACCATGCCGCGCTTGCCGCCGCACTCGTCACATACCAGACGTCGTTAAAATAAAAATCCTCAATCCGGTGGCTGTGTCCCTGCACAAGCGCCTTTACGCCATGCCGCTCCAAAATCTGGCGCAATGCCCTGTTGTTTCTAATGACCATGCCGGTCATTGCCTTAGCGTCCGGACTTCCCTGTATCTGCCCCTCGTTGCAGAAAACCGCAACGTGTGTAAAAACGACCGTGGGGCGCCCCGACGCCGACCCAAGGTCATCACCCAGCCACTCCAGTTGCTCCGTGTCAATCTCATAAATATGCGAAGGTCCAGTATCAATTATCACGCCTTTTATACAATCGATAACGACGAAATGCCATCCACCATGATTAAAACTGTAATATGATGAGGGCCAGTCTAAAAGGTCCATGATGCACTTCTTGCCGAGGTCGCGGTCGTCGACAGAAACCTTTCGTCGCGGATGCCAGCCAAGAACGTCATGATTTCCCATGCATGGATACCACGGCATTGAGAGTTCGTTGGAGATGTCGCGGAAGAGTTTTGTGTCTGTTACGAATTTTTCTTTTGTGTTGTAATTTCCGTCAAAAGGCATATCGCCGCCCATGACGGCGAAGTCGGGGCTCGGTCTGAGAGCGTTCACGGATTCAATACACTTCATATACCCTTTATCACCCGCCCGCTTTGCTTCCACGTGCTGGTCTGTGATATGAACGAAGGAAAACCCGCCTCCCGCGCCGCGATTGTCCTCCTTTCTTTCCCTGTAGAGACCAAAACGCGCGCAAGACGTTGCCACGAGCGCCCCTGCGCCCGCACCGGCAACCGTTCTCAGAAATTCACGCCTTTCCATATCCTTCACGACTCCTTTTTAAAAGACTTTAAAAATATGGAATTCACCACTGTCCGCCTCAGGCGGACACGGAGAACACAGAGAATGATTAAGCAAGGAAAATCTCTGTGCATTCTGTGACTCCGTGGTGAATAAATTTCTCTTTCCTGTGCGTTCTAATTAAGGTCATTTCCCAATACTACCCCGGTCCATATGGGTCAAGTAGAACACGACCCTCCCCTTTGCACGCATAATAAGCCGGTAATTCCCATTGACAAAAAAGAAAAATATAATATAAAAAGCTTTAAAATTATCTTAGAAGGCGGTTATTAAGATGAATAAAATACTCAACGCTCAAATTAAATATCTGGTACCAGGTTTGTTTATACTAATTGCCGTGGGTGGAACCGGCATCGTTTTTGCCGGCACTCTGGATAACCCCAATCCCCCCGGGACATCAACCCTCTTTTCACTCGAAGAGATATACCAATTTATCTATAATGTTGACAATCAGGTCCGGCAAAGCGCCACCTCTCATACCTTCCTCCCGTCAGCCGGTCCCAATCCCACCATGCATACAACCACTGACATATATAATCATCTCCAGCGTCTTCCTGCCACGGGATGCGAATCTTCTATCGCTACAGGGGATGATGGAAACTTACGCCGCGGGGCAAAAAAACGTTACTACAATAATTTGGATGGGACCATACTTGACCAAAACACCGGACTGCTCTGGGTTCAAAATGGGGATATGATAGGAACATCCTACCCCGACTTTGACCAGGACGGCGTATATTCTGACGGCAATGTCTCCTGGGCTCATGCCTTAGATTTTATTCGGTTGATGAACGCTGGCACATACGAAAATTATGGGTATAAAGACTGGAGACTGCCCAATGTTATGGAGATGATAACTATTGTGGATTACGGACGTTACAAACCAGCCGTCAACCCCGTGTTTACAAATATTGGCGATGAATATTGGACTTCCACCTCCTATTTCGCCGATTCTTCCTATGGTTATTCCGTCGCTACGAAAGATGGGTTGGTCTATAGCAGAGCAAAAACAAGTTATTATGCAAAAGTGATTGCAGTCCGGAATAGAGCCGCCACGGGCGAAGTTAGCTATTAATTTTGTCGGGAAGTTTTTTTAAACAAGCTCCAAAAATCATTTATCCCCGATGGGAGGATAAATCATGAGTAATAAATTAATTAATGGGACATTATGTTTCTGTCTATTACTCCCCGTGACTATGGTAGTTTTCGCCAGCGTGGGAAATATGGATGAATCCGACCACTGGTCATATGTCGAAACAGGGGGATGGGTGAACTGGCTTCCCACATCAGGCGGCGCCACGGTCACATTAGACTTCTTATACGGATTCATCTGGATGGAAAATGCGGGCTGGGTCAATCTTGGAAATGGAAAACCCGATAATGGATTCCAATACAGCAATACAGGCTCCGACTTTGGTGTAAACCGTGAGGACGGCACGGGAAAACTTTCCGGATATGCCTGGTCAGAGACCTGCGGTTGGATAAATTTCAACCCAAGTGGAGACGGTGTTTACATCCATCCGGATACGGGTGAATTCAACGGCAATGCGTGGTGTGAAAATCTTGGATGGATGATTGTGTATAATAATTCGCCCGCCTTTATGGCGAAGACATCTTTTCTTCAAACCCCCACGCCGACACCCACACCCTCCCCGACGCCTCCCGATAATATTAATTATGATGTCATTGACCTCGGAACGCTGGGTGGCAGAGATAGCCAGGCGATGGCTATTAACAACAGGGGTCAGATAGTGGGGTTTTCGACACTCCCTGGCAATGAAACCACTCACGCATTCCTTTATATCCGCGATGAGAGTTCCTCCCCAACAGGCATGATTGACCTTGGCACCCTTGGAGGTGATGATAGTTGGGCGTATAACATCAATAAAGCGGGACATATTGTCGGGGATGCATATACAAAGGAGGGTTTCACTCATGGCTTCTACCTGAATGCCATTGGCAATAATATGGAAGACCTTGGCACCCTCGGCAGAATGTCTTCCCAAGCACGGGGTATTAACGACAATGATGTGGTTGTCGGATATATCAGCTCAATTGTAGGCGGCGGAGCCTTATACACCTCTCAGCCATCCGAGTTTGGATTTTTATGGTGGGATGGCGTGATGAAGGACCTGCAACTATCAACACTCTCAAACGGGGCGCAGGATATAAATAATAGCGGTGCTATCGTTGGTTGGGTAGGCGACGTATCCCCGAATGCGATAGTGTATCAGGATGACGTAATAACCACCATTAGTGTGGAGGGTGGGGGCTCCGGCTCAGCAACGGCGATCAATCAGCTGGGGCACGTTACGGGCGCGCTCAGTTTCCCAGACACTCAACCACATGCCTTCCTTTACAAGGAAGATTGGGTTTCTGACCTGGGAACGCTGGGGGGAAATTACAGTGAGGGTTTCGATGTGAATATTGATAACGTGGTGGTTGGCAGTTCCGGAATGATTTATCCAGAACCCAACCATGCGCTTGTCTTTTTCCCTGAGAACTGGATAACGTATGACCTGAATAGATTGATTCCTCCGAACTCGGGGTGGATTCTCCAGTGTGCGCATGGCATCAATGACAGTGGTGAAATTGTCGGCTATGGTTCAGTCGGCGGAAATACTCATGCCTTCCTTCTTGAGCCCGTCTATAGACCGCATCTTGTCGGGGCTGTATTCAATGATACCAACAGAAATAACATTGCGGAGCCAGGCGAGACATTGACCCTTGTATTTGACCAGGGAGTCACAATAACACAATCCCTTATTACTCCCGACTGTTTTTATCTGCCTGTTTTGCTGGACAATCTCGGTTCTTCGGGATTCAAGGCATCCATAAATCCTTACACACCCCGCGAGTTGATATTGACACTCGGACAGGGCGCTTTTTTGACGATTGAGGGCAATTTTTCTCCGAAAGTGAATCAATCGGGCTCGCCTTCGGGGATTGACCTCTCCGTTGCCCGTCCACAACTCGCTATTAGAAGTTTCGATGGCTCAGTGGACTCCATTGACTTGGGTGAACAATATCTTGATGATACCGGTCTCGATATAAAATATAGCTTCAGGAGCGTTGTGAAAAATATCGGGGCTGCTGGCGGCACACTTGACAACTCAGGCGACCCGGACGCCACCTATCACCACTCACTTTATATCCCCGCAGGTTCCATATCCTCTCCATCAGGAAAGGGCAAAGCAGAACCTGATGTCCAGTTTACCATGCAATCCCCCGATATTCCATTGCCCCCGCCCGGCTGTGTCACGCCCCCCCCGCCCGAAGGCGCCATTCAGATACTTGCCAATCAGGATAACGTCCCATTTTCGCCACCGGCAACGCTCACCCTTGAATACCTTGAAGGCGATGTGGACATTGAACGTGGTTTTGCAGAGGCGGGGATGAGAATAAATATGCTCTTGAAGGGCAATGATGGCTGTTGGCACTGGGTTCCCATTTCGGGGGAACAGATTGTGGATACCGAAAATCATACTGTGACAGTCTATCTGGGAAACCTCACCGGCGCCACGGGCGAAATGAGATTACTATCTCCAGGCGATTCGGGCATCTTCGGTAACCTGCCCGGCTCCACAATTGAGGAAAGCACAATAAATATCAAACCGCAGGGCGGAGGTATGGTAAGAATCCTAAGTGGTCCAACCCTGAATGCGGGTGGAGGCGGGTGTTATACATATCACCAGATTGAATTCCCGAATTACGTTGAAACAGACCCCTCAGACCCGAACGTGATAAAGGTTACCATCAAACAGGCAACCCTTGCTGATAGGATTGCGCGTAGTGGAGGAAATTCCTTCCCGACGGCGAGCAATGCACTCTTCGTCGTCTGGACAAAGAATTACAGCAATGTCGGCGTTCCTTTCAACTCACCGGTCAACATCCGGGTGCAGTTCATGGACGGCTCTGCAAATTCGTTTAATGATGTCTGGTATTTTGACAACACCGCCGGTGAATTCAGCTACATGGCTATTGTCAAGGATACTATTGAGGGGACTGGTGTGGATTTCCAGTTCATCCAGGGAGTAGCGGAGCCAATTACACCCGTTACCGGCGGCGGATACGTGGAGGGGACAGGCATCACGGGACTGACGGATTCTCAGGGCAAGGGCGTCTGGGGCGTGGTTTCAAAGCCATTACAGCCCACAAACTCATGGATGGTGTACTAATTGGTGAGAGCATACAGTAGATAAAATGAGACAAAAAATAGGTTGCCGTTCCTACAATAAATTCCGTGTGCAATTTCGTCATGCAAGGGTGGTTGGCGAGCTAAGTGTGCATGTCTTTATCTCACGGCTTCCAGCGCGTCCGACATAAAAAGTTATCTCCTTGCCCCCTTTCTCAAGGTGCACGATATTCTGAAGAAATAACGAAATTCAAATCCTTCGAGTAAACTGCTTTTTTATCTCATCCAATTCACGGTTTTTCTTTTCCCAGAGGGGAATGGATTTTTCAAGGACACCCTTCAAGGTTTTCTTTTCTGCAAGTAGTTCGGCACAACGACCGGCGTTGGTGTAAATATCGGGCTGGGTGAGGAGATTGTCAATTTCGACAAGGCGTGTCTCGGCTTTGTGAATTGCACGCTCCAGCTTTTTTATCTCCTCTTCAATAGGACGTTTCCTCCGGTTGAACTCATTACGCTCCTCCGCCTCGCGGCGCTTTTTCTCCTTTGACTCCTTCCGTGTGGCGGTCTCCATTGTCCGTTCATCCTTCGTGGTGCTCGGCGAACTGGAAAAACGAATCTTGCCGTCAGTAATCATAAACGGCGCACTATCTATCAGCCCCTCCGCCAGCTCCCTATGCTTTGCATGAATGTAATCCGTAAAATTCCCCGGATAATGATGAATAACGCCTTTGTGAATCTCGAGCACCTTTGTAGCAAGGCGGTCCATGAAGAAGCGGTCATGTGAGACGAAGACGAGCGAGCCCTCATACTGCGCCAGTGCGCTCTCAAGCGTTGCGCGTGATGCCACATCGAGATGATTCGTCGGTTCATCGAGCAGTAGGACGTTGGCGCGTGAATAAAGCATACGTGCGAGTCGCAACCGCGTTTTCTCGCCTCCGGAAAGGACTCCCACACTTTTGAACACATCATCGCCGGAAAAAAGAAAAGCGCCGAGCAAATCACGCACATTGGCACTCTGGTCAGGCGGCGCCTTCTCAAGCGCACTGCTCATCACATCGCTCTCAGGATTGATGTCGTCATACTGATACTGGCTGAAAAACTCAAGGACGGTTTGCGCGCCGGCGATTCGCCTGCCGTGGCTTGGCGGCTCAGCGCCGGCGAGGAGTTTCATAAGCGTGGACTTTCCCGCGCCATTCAATCCCACAAGGGCGATGCGGTCGCCACGATAAACAGTGAGTGAAAACGGGCGCAGAACGGGTTTCGCGCCATACCACTTGTCGCAATCAATGAGCGAGATAACCTCCTTGTTCCCGCGCTCGGGCTGGGGGAAGGAAAAGTGAATCGACCTGTATGTGGGCGGGAGAGGGAGGTCTTCCATTTTTTCCAGCGTCCGAATGCGGCTTTGCACCTGTGCGGCGCGACTCTTGTCCGCACGGTTCTTATCAATAAAGCGCTGAATCTGATTTTTATGCGCCTGCTGATTTTCCCACGCCCGTCGCATGTTCTCATAGCGATCCTCGCGCTGGACAAGATAACTTGAATAATTCCCCCTGTATATCCACAACATGCCAAGATGGAGTTCGAAGATGCGGGTGGAAAGGTTATCCATGAACGCCCGCTCGTGCGAGACCATGAGGATGTCGCACGGGTCAGTGCGCACCCATTCCTCAAGCCAGAGAATGGATTCGAGGTCGAGATGATTTGTCGGTTCATCGAGCAGGAGGATGTCCGGCTTTTCAAGCAGAAGTTTCGCCAGCAAGATGCGCATCTGCCAACCGCCGGAAAATTCCCGGCAGGGTCTGTCGAGGTCGGCGGTAGAAAATCCGAGTCCGGAGGCAACCCGCCCCACCTCTGATTCAAGACTGTAGCCACCGTGATGAAGCACAAGGTGATGCAGTTCATCATACCGGTGGGAGACCTTCTCAAACTCCTTTGAGTCATGCGGGATTTCGCCCATCTTATGCTCGAGTTTCCGCATCTCCGCCTCTGCGCCGAGGACATGTTCAAACACACTCATCAGTTCCCCGCGCAATGGGCGCTCGGAATTAATGACCGCCTCCTGGGGCAGATAACCTATGGTTGTCCCTTTTGCACATGAAACCTCGCCAGAATCTGGCGTGATAAGACCAGCGATGCACTTCAGGAGCGTTGACTTGCCTGAGCCGTTCTCGCCCACGAGGGAAACGCACTCCCCATCCCCGATGCGGAATGACACCCGGTCAAGAACCTTCTTCCCGCCAAGTATGCAGGTTGCTTCACTGACAGAAAATGACATATAATTATAGACTCTGAAAAAATGACTATATTTTCACCACAGAGGCACAGAGAACACAGAGTATAATGAGACAAGGAAAAAATTGGAATTTCTCTGTGCGCTCTGTGGCTCTGTAGTGAATCCCATATTTTTAAAGATTCTTATATCATGAAAAAATATTTCACGAGGACCAAAACCCGAACTCAAATCCCGAGGAGGATTTTGATACTTTTATCAAGGTCATTCTGTGGCACTGCAGACTGGGTGCCGTTGCGCATGTCTTTGACCTGCCAGACGCCCCTCGCAAATTCATCTTCACCCGCTATCAGCACGAGTGGTATCCCTTTTTTATCTGCATATTTTACCTGTGCCTTGATTCGCCTGTCCTCAAGATAGACCTCCGTCGGGATGCCCAAACGCCTGAGCGCAGTTGCCACGGCGAAATAATCCGCAAAACGCTCACGCTCCATGACTGTGATGAGAACCTTTGCAGGCGTCTTTGCGGCAGGTTTCACAACGCCTGCCTCAAGAAGATATGCAAAAAGGCGCGTCAGCCCGATGGATATGCCCACACCGGGCAGACGCTGTGTCGTGAAATGCGATGCAAGATTGTCATACCTCCCGCCAGAACACACACTCCCCAAGTCAGTATAATCGCGCAAGAATGTCTCATACACCGTGCCTGTATAATAATCGAGACCACGCGTGATGCTCAAATCCACCTCAAAAGCGCTGTCAGGCACGCCCAGGGCGGAAAGATTCTTCACAAGGAGCTTCAGCTCATCCATGCCAAGGGTAAATGCGGGATTGTTTATCGAAAGCGCTCCGAGTCTCTGAAGTACGTCAGCACCGCGCCCGGCAATGCCCGCAATGTTTAAAAGTGAATCAACCAGACTTGTGTTAAGGTGGCATTCATCCACGAGCTCACGATGGACGGTCTCCCCGTCGGTGTGCGCCAGGCGGTCAATTGCGCGCAACACATCGAGGGCGGTCTCGTCCGTCACCCCCGCATTGGCAAGAACCCCTTGCAGGATTTTTCTGTTTGAGACGCGAATGACGAAATCTCCAATCTCAAGTCGGCGGAAAATCTCATAAATGACGGATGGGATTTCGGCGTCATTCAAAGGGTCGAGCGTATCATGCCCGATAATGTCGATATCGCACTGATAAAATTCGCGGAAGCGTCCCTTCTGGGAACGCTCCCCGCGCCATGCCTTCTGAATCTGATACCGGCGGAACGGGAAAGTGAGTTTATCAAAATTCATCGCCACATAGCGCGCCAGAGGCACGGTGAGGTCAAAATGCAGTGCAAGGTCGGTCTCTCGCTCATCCACAGCCGCGGCAGGGCGATAAAGGGCATAAATCTGCTTGTTTATCTCGCCTTTAGAGGCAAGCACCTCCATAAGTTCTGCGGCGGGGGTCTCAATCTGCGTGAATCCGAAGGTCTCAAAACCATTTCTGATAATCGTGAGAAGACGCTGAAATTCAGCCTCCTCCTCCGGCAACCATTCAGGGAAACCGCTCACCGCGCGTGGCTGAATAATGGATGGTTCGTCATGCGTCATGAAACCGCCCCTTTCGCTTTTTCATTTTTCAAAACGCTCTCACACATGGAAACAAAATCCCTGATGCGCCGCTTCTTCCGACCATCCCGCAGACTCGTCGTGTTTGCAATCAGACACGCCGCGCTCCTGAACAGAACTTCAATAATGCTGAGATTGTTCTCAATGAGCGTGCGACCGGTCTCCGAGTTCTCAATAATCATGTCCGCATCCTCAGGCAGATATGCCTCGGTTGAGCCAGATGTGGGAATCACCTTGTAGCGGTGAAAATGATGAGCGCAGGCGAAGTGGTCGGCAATGTTGACATACTCGCTGGCAATGCGGATGAAGGGAAAGGGAAGCCCACCTCCGCTGAACTTGGCAGTGAACTCATCCACCGTCCTGACGCCGAGGTCATTATGGACAATGGCGCAGATACGCACGCCGGCGAACCCAAGGTTCAGGAGTTTTTTTACGGGCGTTCTGGGAAACTGATAGCAATGGTCAACCAGCCAGTCGTCTCCAGTGATGGCAAGGTCGAAGTGTCCATTTGCAACCTGCGCGGGCATATCCTGAGGGCGAATCACCTTGATGGCGAATCCGTCAAGATTGCTCGCAGGGCGGCGGGGTGTCCCGTCGACATCATACCCCTCGATTACCACGCCACACGACTTGAAAAATTCCCGTGCGTATTTCTGCTGATGCCCGTCCGCCACGGCAAGCCAGACTACATTTCTCATCTCTTCGCTCCGCCCCTGAAGCTAATAAACATCAAATGGATTCACCACAAAGTCATAGAGAGCAAAGGGTTTGAACACTATTATACTTATATTGTTCTCTGTGTCCTCCGTGCCTCTGTGGTGAGTCCATATTGTTTATAATATTAAACCAGTTTATTCAGAACCGGCGCCAGTTCATCCTTCTCAAAAAGTGAGCTGTTCGCAATCAACGAAACCTCGCACGAAAACAGGCGCTCCATCATGCGGAGCCCATTTCCCGTGATAAACCTCTCATCACTCACGCAAAGAAGTGCAAGTTCCGACCCTTCCGGCGGATATGCCTCCGCCGCGCCCCAGAGATGAAATATCCGGAAATCCGGCAGACGCCGCCTCAACGCAAACTCCTCTGCAAGCCCCGGAAACTGCGTTGCAATCCGCACCGGTCCGCGCAACGCCATGCGAGAAAGGATTTTCCCCGTCGTCCCCTCCGTCTCTTTTGCCGAACAGCAAATGCACATGAATCCCGCAGGAATATTAAGCGTGCGCAGGTTCATAATCTCCGCCTTCGGATACTGCGCAAGATGTTCCGCCACCCAGTTTGATGCGCACAGTCCGAGGGCATAATTCCCTATGCTTACCTGAATGGGTATGTCCCTCTCACGGAATTGCTTGGAGAATATGTCGCCAGCGCCGGAGCTATAGGCGCGGGCGTCCCGCCTGTATCCAGAGACGTCAAGCCCCCGCGCGGCAAGAAAATTCTTCACCGGCTCCTGAATCTCTCCCTTGGGCAATGCAATCTTTATCACGGCTTGACCCCCCAGAATGAGAGAAGACTGCTTGCGGATTTCAGGGGGAGTGGAAATTTCTCCCGCTTCTTTCCCGACTGCGCAATGAGGAAATACTTGTCCTTTTCCTTCCCGACCTTGCCCATGAATGTGGACGCCGCAACTCTGTCCCCCTTTGATGAAAGTGAAATGGAAAGTCCCTTCTTTCTCAGCGCCCCCGCCGCCTTCAACGCCTCCGCAATCTCATCCTGCTTTTCAAAATCCGCAACAAGGCGGATGGTAGGAATGGCGGATGCCACCGCCACTTCCCCGACCATATCCATCAGCGGTTCCACATATAGACTGAATCCCGAACCGCCAACCTTTCCGCCTGTGAATTTCTCCAGCAGATTATCATAACGCCCGCCGCCGCCAATAAGAACGCTCTTCGCATACACGTCAAACATCATGCCGGTATAATAAGTAAGGTCTTTGTGGATGCCGGCATTGATTTCAAAGGAATATCCAAGCGTCTCAAGAAGACTCGCGATTTTCCCCAGCTCCGAAACGGCGGCTGTGAATTTCGGCGATGCCTTCCCAAGAGTTTTCAGGTTGGCAAGAAAGGACGCCTTTGTGCCACGAAGTTCAAGCAGACGGCTAAGTCCATCAAGTCCACATCTGTCCGCACAGAACTTTCGCAATTCCTGCATCCGCCCCTCCATGAGCAAATCGAACGCATCCTCCTCTTCCTCGCGAGAGAGATTCAGCGTCTTCAGATATGCGCGGAGGATGCCCGCATGGCTCAGCACAATACGTGCTCCGCGGAGTTTTATCTCCCGCAGGAAATCAAAAAGCAAAACCAGCACCTCCACGTCCCGCACGTGAGCTGAGGTGAAATTCCCGAGGAGTTCCACACCCATCTGGCAGTGGCGACCGCCGGTCTTCTGCTCCTCATCATAACGAAAGACGTCCTCCACATAAAACAGTCTTGCGCGCCCCTCCCTTGCAAAATATTCGGAAAAGAGCCGGCAGACGGGAACGGTGTTGTCGGGGCGCAGGACAACCCGCTCTCCACTCCATCCATCCCAGTCAAGAAAGGTATAAACCTTGTGCATGAGGTCGGGGGAAAGTATGCCCGCGCCGGTGAACCAGTGGAGCTTTTCAATAACAGGTGTGCGAACCTCGCCGTAGCCGTGTCGGAGGCACGTCCTGCGAAAAATACCCTCAATGGCGCGAAAGCGTCTCATCTCATCCGGCAACCAATCGCCGTGGATTTTCATTTAGCACCAACCCTCCCACTTGCAAACTAAGGATAATTACAATTGTCCGTGGGGTGCGGGACGTCAAGTTATTTTGGATTTCACAAAGCGGCAGATTTTTTGCACATGGTTCACAAATTCGCAACCCGCGATAAAAATCCCTTGCGTCAAAATCAAATTCAGCCGAGGTTATAACACATTAATGAACAAACCATTTATAATATGAGAACTGGAGAAATGCACTATGACTAAATTAAGCCGCATCTGCTCAACGCCTCGAGGCGCATTGTTCAGGATTTGCGCACTATTTCTTTTATTTATATTCAGCTCTGTGCTCTTCGCTCAGATACCTCAGCCTGAGGCTATGAAACCCTTCCCCAAGCCACGAATCATCCCCCATTCACAATGGGAGGCAACGCCGCCGGTCGGCTTTCCCGCGGACGGTCGCCGCGGTAACAT